>Ga0208794_1000300_pt1 | contig 36563 bp, 16 predicted proteins | sample 32_taG_FD_184106 | JGI IMG/M metagenome (GOLD analysis project Ga0208794, IMG submission 184106) | Marine viral communities from the Gulf of Mexico - 32_GoM_OMZ_CsCl metaG (SPAdes) (version 2) | ecosystem: Environmental > Aquatic > Marine > Oceanic | place: Atlantic Ocean: Gulf of Mexico... | reverse complement strand
CTGTAGATCGTATACAGAATACAGATATGCATTATCCAATGAAGACAGATATTTTCGGTGCAGATGCATTGTATCAGTATTCAGATGTGGTATTGGTTAGTCATCGTCCAGAAATGCTTGGCATTAGGGAGTATGGACCTGATAAGCTACCAACTAAAGATCTCATTTACTGGCATTATCTAAAGGTACGTGACGGTGATCCTATTATTGCTCAGATGGTTAATAATTTAAAACATAATCAAGTCCTTGAAGTTGAACCAAAAAAGAAAGTTAAGTGGTCAACTGATGACTTTTAAAATTTGCATATGGCACGTAAAATCACTAAATTTAAAGATATAGTTCTTGACATATTGGAAAATCACCCTAGGTCAAGAGACGACGACAACATTCTTTATTTTTATTTAGTTCAAGAGTTAGACAAGAACAATCCACTTATGAATTATTTGGACTTGTCCCTGAAGGATTATCTTAAAGCAGTTGTAAAAGGAGAGGTTCCTTCTATTCCTGTGATATCCAGAGCTAGAAGATTAATTCAGGAGAACGCTGCAAAAGATCCTGATAAAAAATATCTATGCGGCAATAGAAAAGTTAAAAAAGAATTGGCTGATGAGGTTTCAGCTGAAATTATAAATGAAAAAACAAAGTAGAATATGGAGATTAAACTACCAACAAAAAAGATGACGGCAACGTATGTTGATCCACACATTATGCTTTTTTATGGTCCCCCTAAAGTAGGTAAGACAACTGTGTTAAGTCAGTTGGATGATTGTTTGATAATAGACCTTGAAGACGGTACTAAGTATCTTGATTCAATGCGAGTTCAGGTAATAGGTTTGAAAAAACCTGTAGAATCTGATAAAGCTTTGGCTGAAAGGCAAGAGAAGAATCAATACTATCTGGATGAAATAGGTAAAGCTATTCACGAAAAGGGTAAACCATATAAGTATGTGGCTATTGACACGGTTACCAAGTTGGAAGAATGGTGTGAGTGGGAAGGTACAAGTATGTATATGAGCTCAGTCCAGGGTAAGAATTTTAACAGAGATAACAAGGGTAATATTTTACCTAGAAGTAAATGGAACTCTGTTTTGACTTTACCAAACGGTGCAGGTTATATGTGGTTAAGGTCAGCTATGAAAGATTGGCTTGATAAAATCTACACACTTGCTCCACATATTATTCTTGTAGGTCACTTATTGGATAAGATGATCGAGAAGAAAGGTAAAGAAGTTAATGCAAAAGATTTAGATCTTACGGGTAAATTGAAACGTATTGTATGTGCACAAGCAGATGCTATAGGTTATCTTTATCGTACTGATGAGAAACTGTATATTAATTTTCAATCTGCAGATGAGGTGAACTGTGGCTCTAGATGTGATCATTTGAGAGGACAGAACATTGAGTTTTCGTGGAAGAAAATTTATACATCAACGAGTAAATAGTAATTATTAATTTTTAAATTTGAATTTATGTACACAACAGCTGGTACAGCAGAAAGAACGTTCGTAAGTAAATACATCGAACCAGGAGTTCACAAAGTTAGAATTGCAGGCATTGAGGGCGTAGACTCAGAAACAGGTGCTTCTTATGTTCAGATAACATTTGAAGATGTTGATGAGAAAACTGCACAGATCCGATTTTATATGAGTGAACGAGCTATTGCACGATCTATACAAAAGATCAAACATCTTGCAACAAAGATGGTTACAGAAGAAAAGATCGATGCAATTGAGGCAGATAATCTTGAAGACTATGGTTCAGCATTGGACACATTGCTTGGAGGTAAATCCTGTAGAGTTAAATTTACAGGTGAGGAAGTAGACGGCAACAAAGGTAGCTGGTGGAAAGCAGGTATTGGATTACCAACATTTGCAGAAGCTACTAAGAAAGGTGCAGAATACGATCCTGTAAGTGATGAAGAAACTAAGCTGGTCTTAGATAAAACTAACAAGTATGATTGGAAGCCTCTTCCTACTGCTGATGTTGAGATCTCTAGCGAGGTTGAAGAAGCAGCAGAAGATGATGCCCCTTTCTAATTTTTACAGTTAATCAGCGAAAAGGGGAGAATTAGTGCTTCTCCCCTTTTTTATTTTCAATAATATGTATAGTACCAAAGATGTAAAAGATCTTACTACTGTTGAAATATTGAAGCGGATATCGGAATACGATATCTTTAGCTATTATATAGGTAGTAAGTTTAAAATAGGTACTATATCATCTCCATTCAGAAAAGATAAAAATCCATCATTTGACATATTTTACAGTCCTAATACGATTCGTAAAATAATGTACAAAGACCACGGTACAGGCGAATCAGGTAGTTGTTTTGACCTTGTTATGAGACTGTATGCAGTTTCATTTGGACAATGTTTGAAGATCATAGATAATGATTTCCAGCTTGGCTTGAATCCAGATAATTTTGAAAAGGATTTAACCAAGGGCTATGTGGGAGTAACTACGGGAGTAGATGCTTCAAAGCTACATGTTCCTTGTAAAATACGTGTGTGCAGAAGAAAGTGGAATTCAACAACAGACAGAGATTACTGGAAGCCATATGGTATTTCAGTGAGTATTCTTAATAAGTTTGGTGTTAGTCCCGTCTCTGCAGTAAATGTAAATAATCGATGGTTCAGATATAGAAAAGATCATCCTGTATATTGTTACCATTTTGGGAACTATATGTACAAGATCTATCAGCCTTATTCTGAAGAATACAAATGGCTTACCAATTGTTCTCAAAGTGTTATCCAGGGATGGGCACAACTGCCAGAGAACGGTGAGTTTGTAATTATAACAAAAAGCTTAAAAGACGTAATGGTCTATGATAGTTTAGGTGTTCCTGCTATTGCCCCACAGGCAGAAAGCGTAATACCAAATACACAGATCATAGAACAGCTCTCTGAAAGATTTACGTATGTAATATCAAATTACGACTACGATCGCATGGGAATGTTATCTTCACAGAAGATGCGTAAGTTATATGGCATTCAGCCTATAATGTTTACGCCAGAGTATGGGTCTAAAGATGCAAGTGATTTTGTTAAAAACAATGGGATTATAGAATTGAAAGAAATAATTGATTCAATAATATGAAAGTACGGAATGCAATTTTCATTCCAGGTAATGTTCCATCATCTAAGAATTCCAAAATAAAAACCAAGCATGGGATATTTGCGTCAAAGACAGTTAAGAAGTATCTACACAGTCTAGGGATTCAGCGTTATTCAGTATCTAAAAAAGAAGTCATGGGTTATGCCAGACGAGATAATGAATTCGCAAAATTCAAAGACGAGTTTAAATCACTTGTTGATAAGTCTAAGGGCGATATGATTATATCTTTTCATTTTGTCAGAGCAACCAAGCATAAATTTGATTTCCATAATATGGTGCAAATTATTGCTGATTTGCTTGTGGCACATGATTTTATTAAGGATGATGATATGGACCATTTTATACCAATGCCTTTCAAAGTAAAAGGTGAGTGGTATACCTACGATAAGGAAAATCCTGGAGTATGGATTAAAGTAAATTAAAAATAGAAAATCAAAAATGGCAATACAGGAAATCGAAGTTAGTTCCGCACAGGGGACTAAAGGCTTTGCTAAGAAAATCGATTCTGGTGCAAAGCGTATGGTATTTGATATTTTGCAGGCAACGCAATATCAAAAGCCAGAGGAAAGTACGGTTCGAGAGCTGGCTTCCAATGCAGTAGATTCTCAGCGTGAGAAGAACATTGCTATAGATATCTTGCGAGATAAAGCAAGTCCATCTAAATATTTTATCGAGAGAGACGGTGAAAAGTATAAGGATAGTAATTGGGATCCTTCATACTATGACCTGAATCATCTTGATATGGAAAACAACCATGTTGAAATACAATACACAGAGAATGAAGGTGTGGGATTTTGTGATACACTCACAATTAAAGATTTTGGTGTGGGTATTGGTGATTCAAGAATAGAAGGTGTTATCTCTTTAGGTTATTCAACCAAGAGAAATAACAAAGCTGTTCTTGGTGCATGGGGTTTAGGTGCAAAGGTTGCACTATCAATGAGATCTGACTATTATAGAATAGAAACTGTACACAATGGAAGAAAATTTATCTTCAATTGTTATGCATATAAGACAGATTTTGCGATAGGTAAATTCAATCTAAACACAGGAGAGAATAATGAATGCATCATACTTTCTGATGGTACTGAAGTGTATTATGAGAATACTGATGATAAGAATTATACCAAAGTAACTGTCTTTTGTAAAAGACATCATAGAAGTAATATCAAGAATGCTGTAAGATCTCAGCTATTGTATTTCAATAATGTTACATTTGACTATAGGTATGAAAATGAAGAAGCAAGTGAAAGTGTTGACTTTCTTGCGGATGTTATTTACAATTCTGACAATATCATTATCTCCAACAATCATCAATTTAGTAAACCACATGTAGTCATTGTAAAAGGTGATGATTCATTTGATACTACGGGTGTATGTTACGGTTATATTGATTTTACTCAGCTTGAGATGGAGAATCTCAAGGGTAATATTGGTATCAAATGTCCTATACGTTCTACAGTTCGTGATGAAATCACTGGTGAGGAAACGGTTCTTATTGATGGTGTATCGGTTACTCCGTCAAGAGAGTCAGTGATATGGGATGATCATACAAGAGAATTCTTGTTGAAGAAACTACAGGACGTGGTTAATGAGGCAAGTATTCTTGTAGCTAAAGAGCTTGTAGAAGATGACTTTATTGAGTGGTTGGAAAAATGTAGAACTGTGATCAGTAATGTTGACAGGTCAAGTGTTATAGGTAGAATGTCTATGCTTATAGATAAGTCTAAACTAAAACCAGCGTTTCAACCTGAACCTTTATTAAAGTATACTAACGTTAAAGAATTGTTTTGGTCTTATAACATAAGACGAGTAAATTCTCACTTTGATAGAAGTAAGAAGAAAACAGTTGTAACAAGAGATGATGTTGAGGTTTGGTGGGATCTTAATACTGAAAGGTTATTCTATAAGAAAGGTTCGACAAGTAAATACAAGGATGAATATATTATTCAAACTATGGGTCAATTTACTATGATTGAGATGGGAGAAATACCCAAGGAGTTCAATGTAAAAGATCTTAGTGATGATGCAAACGATAGTGATATTGCTAAAATGAAAAAGCATTACATTAAACGTAGAGATCTTGTATATGAATATCTTGTTAAATCAAAGCTCTATAAAGATTACGATAGTCTTGAAGTTCCCGAAGACTGGCAGAAAAAGATAGACGATCGTGATGAGGAAGAGGGTAAGCTTGCAGAACATGAGGAGTTAACTCCTGCAGAATTACGTAAGCTTGAGAATAAGATGCCCGTAAAGTATATTGTACGTTATTGGAAGAATACTCAATGGAGTAAGGATGATTACGATTCTAGATTTCATCATTGGAAAATGACAGATATCAAAATTCCAGAGCTACAACAGAGTGAAGACATAATTTATTATGGTCATAATGCAGATGATAAGAAGTTATGCTTTGCTGCTCATTTTGTAGTTAGAGGTAAGAGTCAATATGAATTTGAAAACTGGGATACATTTAAACCTAATACAGATTCTGAAAACCCATACAAGTTTCTTAAGATAAGTAATATCAATAAGAAGTATTTGAATGAGTTTCTACATATTGATAGATTCTTTAAGATAATGATAAACGATACAATTACGATGGATAATAAATTAGTAAACTGGCATACTGCCAGATTGATATCCGATAAGTTGAACAATCTTAAGATGTTTAGAAATTTTGAAGTATTCAATTCTGATCTTTCAGAAAAGTATGAGAAGTTAATAAAGTTCTATGACCAACATCAGCATGCATTTGGATGGTATTCATATTCTACTACAGAAATGAAAGATGAAATAATGGAATACTTTGACAAGGTTTTCAACTTTCAATTATTCGTAAAGGATAATCCAAATGATCCTGAAGCTATAGCAGAGAGATCAATGCAGTTATTCTCTATAGATGATGCAAAGAATGCAATAGCTGTAGATATCGAAATATATGATATTCTACAGGAGCTGTTGGAATATGCTGAAGAGGTAGGTCCATTATTGAATAATGTTGAATTTTTATCAAATTCTAAAGATATTTCTAATGAACAAGAAGTTCTTGTAAAAGACATTTTATTGTCTAAACGTTTGGAAATCAGTTAAATAAACCGTAAATTAATAACAAATAAATATAAATCATGAGTTCAAAAATTAAAACGATTGAAGTTACAAAAAGAGCATTGGCAACTTACAAAGGTCTAGGTCAGACTAATGCTCAAATCGCCAAGAGATTTGGAATTACATCATCTGAAGTTATGGATGGTTTAATTACTTTTGGAATGGTAAAAGGTAAGAGTTTAAAGAAAAACTACGAGGTGAAATACGTAGACGATCTTACTCTTGATACGGAAGAAGAAGCTACTGAGGAAACATCAGAGTTTGAAACTACCGATCAAGAAGAAGTTGAAGACGCAGAGTATGCATACGAAGAAAACTAAAACTAAATGTCATATATTTCAATTAATCGAATTGGTGATTCCATAACAGGTAGTTATGGGAACACCAACTTCGGTGTTTCTTTTAATGAGGAACGCTGGAGTAAAATGCAAGAACTGGAAGAAGCTTCTCTCAACGCATCAAGTGTTGATGAGATCAACCAGATTCTTGAGGATTTTGCAGAACTTGCAAAAGAAGACTTCAAAACTATTATTGAGTCTGAATACCCTAACATCTATGTGAATAAAGCAACAGGTCAATTTCATCTTAAGGTTGGTGACAAGGTAAGCTCCGTAGCTATGCCTAAGTCATTCGTCGAAAGAATAAAGGATTCTATCGATAAAGGTATCGATCCAGAGCCTTTGATAAAGTTCTGGACCAGATGGCTAAGAAACCCTGTTCTTAGAAGAAAGAATACAGCTAGTCAGCTTGACTTCTCTGATAGAGTAGTGAATTATGTTAATGCATTGTTCATGGATGATGAGGTAAAAGAACAGCTTGTAGAAGAACATGGTATAACACTAGATCTTGCTGAAGAAAGAGCAAAGGTTCTACAGGTAAAGATTACCAAAGAGGGATTGTTGTGCACATATAAGGTATCTACAGAAGTTACCGAGAAGTTTGCATTGGATGAAGATGGTAATCCAATAACTGTTTCAAGATACAATAAAGTTATTGATTCTGATACAGGTATTGTAAGCTATGATGAACCAGAGCATGTAGAAAAGCGAGTATTTAAACCTGCTCTTATGGGTGACAGCGGAGATGCATTCTATTGCGAAGGTGATAATGGTTATGAAGATCCAGGTCATTTTATCAAAGTAGGTTGTACACATAGATTACCAGATTGGTCTTATGTGAATACAAATAATGATGCTTCTTGTGTTAAAGGTTTGCATGTTGGTGGACTATCTTACATAAGAGGTTATCAGACTGGTGATAGAGTTACTCACAATGTATTCATAGATCCTATGCATATTGGTGCTATTCCTAACTGTCATACTGATGGAGATGGAGCATTAAGATGTTTGCAATACTTTGTTCATTCTTCATTTGCTGGAGTTAATGGTTCTATTTACCATTCTTCAGAATACGCTGCTTTAACTGATGCTCAGTGGATTAAGATGCGTGAAGAGATCATCAAAGAATTTGGTGAACTTGAAGAAGTGAGAGAAGACGAGCTTAATGAGCTCAATGCATTGTAATTTAATTATTAATTCTTAACTATAGGGGAGTGTAATGCTCCCCTTTTTATATTATGGCAAATAAAATGAAATTTCTAACATTTGAACAATTTCGAGGAACTGATGCAATTTCTGTTTCAAGACTGAATGACCTTTCTTATTCTCCGTTATTGTACAAACAAAACCTTGAGGCTGTAGAAAAGGAACCTACTGCAGCTATGAGATTCGGTAGTGCTGTAGATTGTATGATTACACAGGATTCCAGTGAGTTTCAAGAAAGGTATTATGTGAGTAGCATAAGCGAACCACCTTCAGAAACAATTCAAAAGATCGTTACTGGAGTATACAATGAAATTGATATAGCAGATTCTCTTCATGCTTTTTCACAGCTCTCTGATTTTTCTAATGAGATATTAGAGCATGCGGCTTATCAGCAGTATGGTCAATCCTGGAAACCTGAAACGCTTGTAAAGAAAGTTGTTGATGCAGGTAGCAGCTATTTCAATGAGCTATTTGATTCAAACGGTAAAGAGATTCTTAAACAAGAAGAGTTTGAATCTATAGTAGCTGTAGTTGAAAGCTTGAATAACAATGAGTTTACCAAAATCTTTATTAGTGGAGATGAGTATGAGAGATGGTGGCAATTACCTATTGTATTTGACTACAAAGTAGATGATGAAACAATAACGTGTAAGGCGTTACTTGATCTTCTTATTATCGATCATAAGAATAAAGAGATTCGAGTATTCGATATCAAAACTACTGGACAAAGTGTTTATTCATTTAGCTCAAGCTATATGAAGTTTGGATACTTCCGTCAAGGTTCTTTCTATTTTCGTGCAGCAACTAATTTCCTAAGAAATGTATTTCCTGATTATACAGTAATGAATCCAGAATTCATTGTTGCAGAACAGGCTAATATAAATCCTCCTATGATCTACAAGATGTCCACACAGGATATTATGACAGGCGAGCATGGTGGAGTTACTACATTTGGTAAGGAAGTTAAGGGCTATCGTCAATTGATAAAGGATCTTATATGGCACAGAGAGACAGATAAGTGGGATTATCATCGTGAGGTATATCAAAATAACGGTGTTACTGTTATTGATAATTTCAGAAATGATGGTACGAATATAAATCTTCCAGTTCCAACACAGGAAATGGTAGGTGATCTGTTCGAGACTCTAGCTAATATTACTAAACCCGATTCTAATAATTCTGCAAACTAATGTAATGAAGAGAACTACACTAAAGACAGGGACAAATCAGTTTGTAATACTGACTCCACTTAATGCAAGATCTGTTTCAGTTAGTTCTATGAGAATAAAACCTACAGCTCTTCTCAACGATGATGATGAGACTGTAAAGTTGATATATGACAAGTCATTTATCTTAGAGAGGGGTAGTCAGGTTAGTCTTGGGAAAGAACCATTCAAAATTAGTTACATTGAAAATGCAGATCCTGATTTTTTATTACATGCATCGAAACTAACTAAGGCTAGTTATTTTCTAATGCCGACTATAGGGGAAACCAGGAGTTATTTTATGTGGTCTAAGCACTTTGTTAATTGTTTTGTTAGTACGGAGAGTGATATATACCTGGATCACGGTTGTGATCTACCGTGTGTCTATTTATTGTATAGATTTTCTAAGAGTATGCAGTATAGTAGTTTTGAGAAGAAAATACAGAATAATGAATTATTCATTAAGATGTATGATGTAGATTCTTTTCATGTATTATATGTGCTCAAGATACCAGAACATCTATTTGATGAATATGTACATTTTATGAATGGTAAGTATTCCAAATTCCATATTAAATACAAAGAACAAATATTGACATTTCATAATGCTCCAAGAACATCTGATCTATATGGTATTCTGTGGAAGACAAGACAGTTTCGGGAGAAGCTGGAAACGAAGCTTACAGGTATTGTAGAGAGGGAATCAGATATAATTAAGATCGATCCTGCTGCAGAGTTACATGATCCTCCATTACTGGAAGAAGAAATGTATCTGGAGAAGTATAAGATCAAAAAAATAATTAAACCAAATGTCGAATATGAATAAAGAAGCATTTGAAAAAATAATGGATAAGAAATGGCTAGAGTTACTCTGGCCTTTTCTATCCTCAGAGGAAATGGTAAATAATTTCAAAGCAATTAAGGGTAAGAAAACATTTAGTATTGTTTATCCTTCATTTGAAGATTGTTTTAGGGCGTTTAAGCTCACTCCATTTGATGAAGTAAGAGTTGTTATAGTAGGACAGGACCCGTATCACGATGGATCTGCAGATGGGTTAGCCTTTAGTGGTTCCCGTAATACAAAATGTCCTAAATCTCTTGCTAATATACTACTGGAGGTAGAAGATGATTGCTATAATGGCCTTAATCTTGACAGAGCAAGTAATTATGACCTTTCAGGTTGGGCTAAACAGGGTGTGTTGTTGTTAAATACAGCATTTACTGTTGAGAAGAAGAAACCTGGTAGTCATAAGAAATACTGGCAAAGTTTTACTAAGGAAGTATTTCGTTTATTGCGTGAAGAGAAGCAAGGATTGATCTATTTATTATGGGGCAATCATGCTAAAGACTACAAGCAATACATTTCCGAAAAGATGAACTATATTCTAGAGGCTGGACATCCCAGTCCCTTGAATACTACAACGCCATTTAGGGGTTGTAAACACTTTAGCAAAACCAATGATATAATTACCCAGAATAACGGGGCTGAAAGCTGTATCAATTGGGGTATATAATTTAAAAAGAACAAGTTTAATGTCCATGAGACATTGATTTCTGAATATAAGCAAGAATACAAACAAGAACATACGCATGCACTTAATCATGAAATGAGCAAGAATTTATCTAACTTTTAAAAAGAACAAGATGGATTTATTTCGATGGTTATTAAGTAATCATGAAGCTTTCTACAGATTACTATTGCTTCACATAGTATGTTTAGGCGGAATAGTGTTGCTATTTCTTGTAATCCTTCCATTATACTTTGAGATAGCAATTGCTATGTCGTTTATGATAGTATTGATGAGACAGTGGTATGTTGTTGTAAAGCTTTATGAGAATGAGAAATCATGATCTGGATGTTATCTTGTTCTTTTTTTTATATTAGTGATATGTTTGAAAAAGAAACCGTTGTAGCAGATAAGCAATGTAGTGAAGCATTGGCTTATTTTCATGTCATGGCTCAGATTAGAGAACGGGAGTATTCAGTTGAGATGTTGTGTAGTAAAGGATACGATACACTATGGTCCATCAATGACGATAATTGGTGTCCATTCGTTGCATTTCCCACCGATGACCTGGAGTGCTTGAACTAATACGTTAGGGGCCGTTTACTTTTTTTTTATTTGCTATTTAAGAAAAAACCCCCTACCTGGCGGTAGAGGGCTTGCTAGATGAGCAAATTATAAATCAAATCAAAACAATTAACAATCAGAAATTATTAATTATGAAAAACAGAAATTAGAAAATCGACTACTAATGTAGGACAATATTATAAACTTTCCAAATATTTCGCAACATCATATGGTGTAAGCATTCTTTCTATCTGACTTGTGATAGGTACTAGTTTTTTAAGTGCTACACTTGCTTTAGTTTTACCTTTATGTTTACCACGTTCATACTTTTCATATTCCATCCAGTCTTCTCCAAAGTTAAATGCTGGACCAAATGAAGTCTTAAATGCTTTTCCTACTGCTCCTATAGTACTCATAGCAGCTGAAGGAGATCGTAATACTTCTATTCCTGATCCTAGATTTCTGTAGAAAGATATTTCTGAATCAAGCCTGTGCAGCTGATATACTAACATTGATCTCATCCAATCATCTTCATCATCACTTTCAAGACTTCCTAAAAGTGTAAGTAATAGCATTACTGCTCCACCTATTGCGAATTCAGCTACTGTTTTTTTAACTGCTGATTTTTTCCATTCAGGTAATGCGCTCCATTGTTCTTTAAGCACTCCCATTGCAAGTACATTTCCTTTTACCTCAGTTATGTACTGTTTAAGAAATTTGTAAGTTATTACATAATATCCTCCAGTGTTAGCACCTAATCTTTCATTGTATACATCTCTATTATCATATGTATCTTTACCCCATCTTCTCTTCCATCCAGGCATTAGCCACTTACGGAATAAAATAAGAAGTCTTCCAAATGCTTTTTGTTGCAATACAGCTGCATCATTCTTAGAGTAATTACCATGTAGGTATTGGTAAACACCTTTGATTCGTTCTGTGAACCTGATCATTTGTTCCTGAGTAATTTTTACTCCGTCTTTTGTCTGTGTCCACGATACTCCGTCCTTTACACCTATAGAATCTTTTACTGTTGGGTAGCTTTCGAATTCTTTTTTACTTTGTTTGTTATTTGGTTTATCTGGATTAGCGATTAACCAGTCCTGATAGCTCATTATTGTTCCATCTTTCGATCCTGGCTTGTTTATAATTCTATGACTTCTAGCCATTGCTAAAGCAACTTCGGTCTGTATCATGTGCTCTCCAGAGCTTTGCATAATATAGGTTACTTTACTTGCTAAACGTCTAGCAAGAGATTTTGATGGTAGCTTATTACCATATTGATCGAACTCTTGAAAGATATCATATGAATCCATCCATATGCTTATTTCATTCTCTGGAAACTCTGATACCGCATCTTTTACAAATCCATATATGTTCTTAGCGTAATCTGCTTTAGCTTGTCGTAAATGTTTTCTTTCATAGAACTGTCCACCAGCTCCTTCGATCATGTTCATTACGTTTGCCACAGATACGTTGTTGATACCTGAATACAGGTTGGCTGCAAGTGATCTTAGAGATGTATATTTACCAAGCAGGTCAAGAGTTTTTGCTTTGTCTAATGAGTCAAATAATAAGTTACCTTCATCTTTCTTTCGCTCACCAAACATTTGCATATCAAGATATGTTTTCAATTGTTTGTAAGCATTACTTGTAATTCCTGCTTCAGTAACTTCTTTTCTTTCTTCACCACCTATTAATTTACTAAAAGTACCAGTAACCATTTGTTTAGTTCCTTTCTTTTGAGTAACTCTTCTTACAGCTACAAGATCTTGAACTGCCATAATTTCTGTTACAACGCTGGTCATTGCTGTATAATTTTTAGCCATTGTCATAAACATTTGCAGACTTTCCTCTAAATTCAGAGATATATCATCTGGATTAACTCCTTTATCTTTTTCTCTACTTATCCTTGAGGTGTATTTTATAGGAATAAATTTAAATTCTCTACCTTGCTCATCTGTATAAACTTCTATGTAGTCTTTTTCATCTTCTCTTCTTTTTACTAAGTCTCCCATTGATTTAGCTGCAGCATTAACTGCTGATGAAACTCCCCTTACGTCTTGAAATGCTCTTTCGCTTCCTGGTTTCAAAATTGATGGAATAAAATATTTCCTTTGAAACCCTGCACCAAGTCTTTTTTGATGTTCTTGATAATTTTCATGAAACAAATCATAAAATGCTTTTTGAGCTGCTGTTAAGCTTTTATACCTTTGTGAATCTTTTTCTATATATTTTCCAGTTAGTTTTCCTTTTGAATCACGATCTAACATAAAATTGTAGAACTTTTCGTGATTGTTTGCAGAAACAGATTGTGATCTTTTGAGATCGTTTATTACCTTTTTCATTTCTGTGTTTCTGAAACTTACCATCTCAAAATTTATTTTTGCTTTTTCAGTCTTGATCACTTTATCAACTAGTGCTAACACCCTATCTGTTGAATCTGCTAAAGAGTCTGCTAAATATGTTATATAATCAATATCATCATGTACGTGTGTGAGCATATTATGAATGTCTCTTTTTGTAAGCTTAGTGTCACCAGTGTATTTACTTAAAAAGTCAACAATTATAGGTTTAGCTAATCTGATGTATTTACCGTTCAACATATTAATGCTTCCCATTATAGGGTCTACAAATTCTGTTCTTAATTTCTCTTCACTTAAGTCTAAGTCAATGCTAACAATTCCTTCAAGATCTTTTATGGTGTCGGCTATATCAGTTGCCATATCAAATACTGACATGTAATCTTTTGCAGTAGCTATTCTTTTTAATAGTTGCTTTGGTTCAAGTTTTCCACTTTTGATCTCTTTTTCGATAAGACTTACTCTTTTATCTACAGCTTCTACTGAGTCTTTTGCGAATTGTAAAAATTTATGAAGTATTAGTAAATTTCTTTCTGCTACACTTTCATCATTTATATTTCCAGTTAGCGATCTAAGTTTTCTAAGTTCTTTTATTTGTTCAGATAATTTTCCTACTAACGTACCTCTTCTTTTACTCTTATCCTTTTTCTCTTCTTTTCTTTTTATAATTTCAAGTTTCTTTTCAAGAGACTCTATTGTCGTAAGGGCAAGTGTATTTAATTCTCGATTTCTTTCTATCTCTTCTTCAGTTGCGTCTACATCAAGTTCTATTTCTTTTTTTATCTCTTCTTCAGTAATTATCGTAATTGCTTTACCTGTAGCTGCAAAATAGGCAACACCTTCATTTTTTATTGTTGCTTTTACGTTTTCAAAAAGATCGCCCATTTCTTCAATTTCTCCATCTTCTTTTGTCTTTATGTTCAAGAATAATGGAAAAGTTTCTCCTTTTTTAACTCTTGGCAATGTACCTTCATAGTCTTCAGGAGTTTCATATAATCCTGCTTCAGCAAGACTAGTTGTAAATGTATTTTCTCCCGTTTGATAAAAAATCAATGGTTCACCCTGTCGGTTAACTGCTTTTGTTACTGAGTTATCTGAAGGTAATATTAACGTTACATCCCAATTATCTCCAGATTTAATTGCCACAGCACTATTTTCTCCGTAAATGTTGTTTATTCTTTGTGCTTCTGACTTTGCTGTTTCTTCTGTGTATACGCTTTTCAATTCTTTCTTTTGAATAACGTCAAAGTTGTAGTACAGTCTAAAATTTCCAAACTCAGCTTTAAACTCATCACTGTTTATTTGATTGTACGTAAGATCAGCAAGATCTTCTTTACCTAGAAGATCATTTAACTCTTTATATAACGCACTATCCTCTTTTACAAGTCTGCCTTTATTGTTTAATGCATCTATTTGATGCTTACATGATATTGCCATTACTGCTTATTTTAAAATGCACAGATAAAATTCTCATTTTGATCTTGTTGTCTATCGCTGTTTGTAGTTAAATCTTTTTTGTCTTTTAGTCTTTCAATATTAAATCTTTGAAATCTCCACATATCATTTATTTCACCGCTTGTATTAGCTGGATCATAAGAATTAAACTTTACATATTTACCTGGGGCTGTTCTTACCAATAGCATAAATTTACCTTGATGTAAAGTTTTGTAAAACTTAGGATACAATCCTAATTTGCTATCAGGTGGCAAACTAACACTTTTGTTATTATTTAGTTTTTTGATCTCACCAGATTTAAGTTTTACTTGTCTAATTAAATATGGAGTTGCACTCCTATGTGCAATAAAATCTTCAATGAAGGTTTTGAAAAATTTAGGATCCTTGAAGTAATTAAGCTGGTGCTTTCTAATGTATTCGTTTAGTGAGATTAGCTCTTGTACTAAATTTCCCTCTTCATCTTTCTTGTATAGCAAAGACATTCCTGGATCATCCCACACTTCATTTGGAATCATATCAATAAATGCGTTTACACCATTATCAAATCCTCTGGATAAAATGTGATAGTATACAAGATTCTTCGCAAACTCTCTTACTTTTTCATTTTCATGAGTTAACATATTCATAAAACCTTGAGTCATTGTATCTTTTTCTTCTTTACTATATGCAAAGTCTTGATTGAACGATAATGTTTTATGTCTATATCTATCAGTTTCTTTTTTCTCTTCTATTTTTCTTTGTTGTTTTGGAGGTGTTCTAAAGATATCATACAAGTGTATTTGTTTTCCAGTTCCTTCCAGGAAATTTTTGAACGTTTTTCTTTGAATGATAAATTTCTCCCCTTTAGAGTTTTTTACTAGATAATTGTTCTTGTAATCTTTTTGTCTTCTTTTGTCTGCTTTCTTTAATGCTAATTTTTTGATCAATACATCTTTTGATGTTTTTATTGTGTCTAATGTATGAGCCCCTTTGTATTTAATGGTATACATTTCATTTCCAATTTTGATATTCTTTTCACTACCTATTCTTGAAAATTCATTAGATCTTTTTGTCCTTAGAAGCAAAGATTTGGGTTTTCTTTTATTCCGTATCATGTCTTTTTCATTCTTTGTGATACTAAATCTTTTTCTAAGCATGGTTCTAAGACCATCCATTGTAATACTAGTGGTTTTTTCTTTTGCAGTGTTATCTTCATTCTCATCGAGTTTACTAAAAAACTTAGACTCTGCAGTATCAGGGTTCATTAATGTTTTTATTGAATCCGTTGGATCTGCATCAGCAATTTCACTTCTTAGTTTTCTGAATTGTACTGCAATATTATTGTCTCCAGTTAACAATTTGTTTTCCCATTGTGTTGAAAACAATGGAGCAAATGGAGATGGTGCATATCCTTCCTGCTTTTGACTTATTAGGTGCATGAATGCATCTTTATTGATAGCTTTTATTTGATCTATTGTTAATGACTCAGTGGCAAGTTCGTTTGCGATATTTGCTTTTGCATCTTCTAAACCAGATTCATAGTATGGGAAAAATTTTGATACTAATGCTTTAGCTGTACCTATCATCTTGATGTAGGAATTTGCTATTGGATAATCTCCTTCAAGTATACTTGAGATGTCATCAATACCACGAGTGGGTATGTATTCAACATCTGTTTCCATTTTAACTTGTGGTTGAGTTACACTAACTTTAATTCTAGGTGTTTTACCTGTATGATAAATAGTAAAATTAGCACCTATCTCTTTTAGATAATCTATAAATTGACTATCCACTCCAGGCATATCACCAACAACAAATTTAGCACCGTTTTCATGAGATAATTTTATCATTCCCAAAGTAGAAGAACTTAGGTCTTTTCCTTTTAAAGCCCCGTTTCTAGCTAGCATTATTACTTTAGGAGCTATATTAAAAGGTTCATAAGATACGGTAGGAGAATCAGGGTATTCTAATCTATTTTTTTCAGAATTAATTTTAGTATGACTAGTAAGCGTACTTGATTTTTTGGATTTATCTGAAACTTCTCCAATAAATCCGTCTGCTATTTTACGCATAGCTTTGTCTTTACCATCCCCCTGGGGAGTTCCTTTACCTTTATCTTCAAATCCTCCTTTGTATATATTTACATTTGCTTTTTCAACTGCTCTAACTCTTTCTGTAATTATTTTCTTTTTTTCGAAGTAATCTATAAGATCAAGATGTGCTTCAATACCTGCAGGATTATTAAAGTCTTTGATTCTGTCACTATTTAATATCCTGTTTACTTTGCTTATGTCATTTCCTGTGGTGAACAATTGTAAAAATAACCCAAGTACTTGTAATTGATCTTTGGCAAAAACATCACTTTTATCGTCTAGTGACTTATTAAAGTTTTCTATTAATTTTTCACTTTTTAGTGGGATATCCAACTGTACGTAATTTACTAAGCTATCTAATTCTGTATCTCCAGTTGCATTTATAATTTCAGCTTTCATTTTACTGCTCAATATACTATTGGCAATTCTGTATAGTTTTCCAGGAGTACCTTCTTTGTTTATGTATTCTTTATAGAGTTTTCTGATTATTGGTTGATTTAAAAAGAAAGAAGCCCATACAACTGCATCACCGTTAGCTGATTTAAAAAGATCATCAAGTCCTTCTACGTCAATACCCTTTTCTTTAGACATCTTTTTTAGACTATCTCCCTTCATGCTTTCATGAGAAATACCTAAAGATATAATGGCATTACGTACACCAGAAGTAAATGCATTATCCATTAAGAAGAGCATTATAGGATCGTTTGCATTATCTACAGCTATCGTAAGGTGTTGCTGTAGTTGATAGCTTATATCATTACCTTCTTTATCTTCTGTTAATGTGAGATCACTATATTTTTTATTGTCTATTAAGTAGGGAATGCCTGTTTTAAGTTTCGTAAATTGTCTTCCTGCTTGACCTGTAGTTGCAACTGCCGAAATACTAATACCTTTACTACCAGCCTTATTTCTTTCCTCAAGAGCTCTTTGTGAATCTACGTTATTACGATCAAGTATTGCATTATAGTCAGCTATTGTTCTTTTAAAGAAGTTGGCTAATCCAGGAAGTAAAGGTGAATCAATAGTTTTAAGTACATCATCTATATGATATGGACTTGTAAGCATTGCATGTGCAATATCTATGTATGCATTTTCAAGACCTTTTTTAGTAGCTTTTTTAAGATTGTTTATATCGTATTTTACTTTAGATATGGTCCAGTTTTTAAGATTATTGAGTGCTTTTACTGTTTTCTTTTTAGCCTGTATTGCTGCACCATGTACTGCAGTTTCTTCATCTGCATCTAAACCTTCGATTTCAAGGTAGTACTCAGTATCTTCAAGCAATAATGATATCTGCTTGTCTGATAGCTTGATGTTTTTAGGTAAGTTCTTTAGCAGCTCACTCTTATAGGTTTCAAACCAATCAAACTTTTGTCCATTTTTCAATGTACCTTTTACCTTTAGATTAGGTATCATTGTGAATAGTTTATCAATATCAAAGTCAGATCCCATTTGAGTAGTGATCTCTGCAGGAACCATTATCATTTTTGACATCGACTTAGGGAGTATCTTAACTATTTTTAACGGTAGCATTGAGTTCTTACCTTGTGTAGGTATACGGTATCCGATAAGCGTTAATACATCTTTAGGAATTGAACTAATATCATACTCACCATTTTTATTTTTTGGTAGATTAAGACGTTGTGCAAACTCCCAAGGCATGGCAATCTCCGCACTAATTATTTTTTGAATTTTTACTTTATCGCCTCTTTTTTCTTTTACAGTCCAGTATTCATCATTGTATTGTACAATCTTTTCATAGAAAGTTTCTTTCCCTGTTTCTTCATCTACATCTTTAACCACATTTTCTACTGCACTAGCACTTACTGTTTCTTCTTTTCCTTGTATAAACTTAAGTCCATGAGTACCTTCTTCGTCTGTTTTGACCTTACCTATCTCTGCTATTTGCACAAGACCTTGCCCATTAATGTTGATTCTCATGAATCCTCTTTTACATATAGCTAATATTATATTGGCAAATTTTTCTGCAAATACGGGCATAGCTAAAGGACTGGCAAAGTCATAATCTTTTTCATTACTTTCTTCAACTTTTACAATATTCAATGCTTTAAGATATGTGTCAGGTAGCTCTCTTTCCTCTATTGAATTATTGAGTACTTTTCTTATGTTTTTTAACATTGCCAATGTCTTATCAGCAGAATTAAACACACCGTCTAAGTCATATTGACCTTTTTCATTTTTAGGTATTCCAAAATCACTGAATACTTTATCTACACCCATTTCAAGTTGCTGTTCTATTAGCTCACCATATATGTCATAAAGTTGTTTACCAGTTAATACTGTATTTCCTACTACATATGGGTTATCAAAATTCTTTTTGAGGTTTGTGATTAATAATTTCATGAACTGTGAACCTATTCTTGATTCTTTTGCAGTATCTGGAATTATCTGAGGCATTCTTAAGAAATGTGTATCCAGTTCTATTCCTTGCATTTTAGATAGTGACTCTATTGAAGGATTACCATCATTATCTAATTCGAGATCTATGGCGTTGTGCAATCCTGACTTTATTGCAGAATCCATATTTATTTCATCTATAGGACTAATGTTTTCAATTTTTTCAAATGGACCTGATTTTTCCATTCGCATTCTAATATTATCGAATCCCGTACCCTTTGTAAATTCAGCAAGTAATGGAAAGGTTGAATGCTTAACCATTATCCTAACTACTTTTTTCACACCATTACCAAAATCCTTTAGGTATAATCCGTCAGAATATGTCTTTAATGGTTTAAGTTTTACTTGCCTTCCTTTGTTATCTACAAATCTTCCTCCGTTTTTTTTATAGTTTTGATATGCTTGTTCTTTGACACCGTTCTTATCGCCCCATGTACCATTACCTCTAGAAATACTTCTATAATATTCAAGAGTGGTTATCCCCATACCATCTGCTACATTTGAACCTTGTTTTTTGTTTCCTTCTTTGTATACGTCTAGTACACGCTTATCAGTTATTATCTTATCAAGTGATTCTAGAAGTGTTTCATTCTTTCTGAAAATATCATTTATTACACCTATTGTATATTTTGGTTTACTACCATAGCTATCAGGAGCATCTTGTATCCTAAATTCAGTTCCAGGTGTAGCTAAACTACCATATCGTTTACTTTCATTTTCTAAAGTATTTATTTGCTCATCGCCTTTAAGGCTATTTTTATATAGACCAGGATCACCTGAAGTTAGTTTTATGATTTCAGCTTCAAAGATCATTGTGTTCACTATATAATCTTTTATGAACATTGATTTCTTTTCATTTTTACTTAAATCAGATTGACCTCTTCCTTTTTTCTCATATATGTTTAAAACCTCATCAGATATGTTTTTCCCTACTGTTGTTTTATACGTTCTTGTTTTTTGCTGAATTTCATTTTCAACGTATTTATTTATTTCGAGCTGTACTTGATCAAGTAGTTTACTTACTTCTTCAGATGGATTTGTAAGCTGGGCATCTGGATTAGCAAGAGCATATTCCATTAATTTTTTACCTGCTTCTGTTTCATTCAGGTATGGAAGTTGTCTAAAGAGTTTATGATTTTTATCATAATTCTTTATTCTAGTAGTCATTTTTTCACCATTCTGTGCATCAAGTATATCCTGCACTACATACCTCATGAAAATTGAATAGTTCCCATCCTTGTCTTGTAGTTTATTTGTATTTGTAAACGTATACCCATCATTGTTTGTAAAATAATGACTTAGTCTTGGCAAACTAAGCATCATCATTCTAGTTCTATCTGCAAGGGTAGGTAATACAATAAGCATTTCATTTGCGTTACCATTATTACCGAAAGCGTTTAATCTATGAATTAATGATAATTTGTCAGAAAGTAATTCAAATGTATTTTTAGTTACAAATTCATTTCTCTTTTTGTATGCATCGAAATCTGAGATTTCAAGCATGTCATTGATAAATGTTGAGGTGCTGTTTAAAATCTCACTAATTAATATGCTATCATACTTTCTTTTATCTCTATTGCTAGATCCTCTACTTGGCATGTAAAAAGGATCTTCTTTGAACTGTCTGAGCCATTCATCCCAAAACTCTGTAGATTTAGAATCGTATGTTTTTGCAGCATTTATTATTCTGTCAAGTGTAGTATTTGTATTTATTGGATATGTACTTTTATTTGCTGCATTTATAAATGATCCGTGGGCGTTTCTCTCAAAAGAAGCACTTAACAGTGCAAACTTCTTTATTACGCTTACATACTCTGTATAAGGATCCATTATGTATCCATTCGCATCCTCTTTTACTAAAGTAGCTACGGGAGTATTGTCGTTTGCTTTTTCGTACAGTTTCAATTTTAGTGCGTCATCTACAGTTGAAGCGCCACCAGTAAGATATCCAAATAGATCATAGCCTTTTATAGGTTGATTTTTAATTATTATTCCGTTGTTAAAAGCTAACTCAAAAGTTTCTCTTGGTATATCCATACCTAATAGGTTTGCAAATTCAGCTATTGCATCTATTTCTTCATCTAATGGAATGCTATTTAATGATCTCTTTCTTCTGTTATAGTAATTCATTAGTACATTACCTATTGAATCTTCAGATGTATCATTGAGTCTATCTAAAATGTCTTCATTTATCACTAATTCATTTTCATCAGAATTAGTTAATAAGCCTGTACCGTCACTTGCTCTAGAGTTATTTTTCCATCTTTTCAATAACTTCTTTTCAACATTATTTAAATTCGAGTTATAGTATCTTACTCTTATTCCAGCTTTCGTACCATTAGCATCTAACATTACTTCTTCAATGGCCCCAATGAAGTTGTTATAAGTATTTGCCATTGCAGAATAGAATTTTGATTTGAACATTTCATTTTTCTGCTTTGACTTTAACTCATTTAATACAGATTTTAACTCTGGAAAATTATTAGATCTTAGTTCAAGGTTCTTGATCATGTGATCATAACTCTTACTATTTGTAAGTGAGAAAGCAATATTGGAGTATAGTTCGTCAAAATTGTAATAAACATCCGCACCAAGTATTCCTACTTTTTTAACAAATTGGTCATTGCTGTCTTTGACCAATACTGGAATAAATGTTAAGAACTCTTTTATATCTTTTGATAGAGTGTCTTTTCTATTCTCTTCAAGGTGTGACTTATCGTATATTTTTTCATCTATATCATCTTGATCTTCATGAATACTTACTTCATCACCATACACTTTGTATCCAAATCTTTGTAGTCCAATTTTTGCTTTGTATAGAATACCACGGTCTTCTATGTTACCGTATTCTGCTGAAGCATCTTCCCATAATAAATCGGTAAACAATAAGGTTTTACCAATTTTAATACCGTTGTGTTGACGGAAGACTAAATTATTATTGGTCATATAATCTTGAAACTCTTTTGTTATGTTGAGATCATCATCAAGTAACATTTTTAGGTTTTCAATATGAAAACTTGCTTCTTTTGATGTTAGCAGATTATTGTTTTTTACGAATATTCCTTTTTTAATTTGTCTTCTTATAGCAGAGTACAGATCATTAGGTGAATCTTCAGGGAATTGTTTATTGAGTGAAATGAAATAACTGTTTATGTCATTTATGATATTTTCTATTTGACTATCGCTGAATTTGTTGTATAGTTTACTTTCATTTCTACTAAAAGAAGCAGCTGCTCCCTTAGAAGCAAATCTCATATTGAGATTCTTTTTATTGATTCTACCTTTGTCAATATTGAAGAACAATCTGTCGATTGTCATCTTGTTTGAGAAGTAATATTTGATATACTTCCATAGATCACTAAAGAACTTTTGTATTTTTTCACTTAATGATTTTACTTTTTGATTTGATATTACGTAAGATCTGAATTGTTCAGCAAGTCTTTCTTCAAGAACTAATCGTTCTAACTCTTCTCCAGTAATAATTGTAGGTTTACCTTTTCCTTGTGCCTTTACATCAATGTTCTTATAGATCTTTCCATCATCTCCTATTCTAAAGTATCCTGCTTCCTCAAGCTCATCAAGTTCTTCTTGACTTACAGGTCGTTGCTTTTTAGATTCAGCAAGTATTGCATCTTGTTGCTCATCTGTAAGAAACATTCTGAACACTGCATGGAATGCTTCGTGATATTCTGTACCCTTGGTTGCGTACTTAGATAAGTAAATAACACCTTCTGAGAATAATCCTTCTACACCATGAGGCATTCCTTTAGCTATTTCAATGGTTTGTTGAGCCATATCAAAAGAAAGACCTCTTGATTCAAGCCATTGTTTAGCATCATCCAGATCTATCTGATTAGGATTTAATGAACCAAACTTTGTGTACTTACGTCCTTTATCTCGTATTGCTTGTACATTTGGTGCATAAGGCGATTTGTATTGTATTACACCTTCATATCCTTTCTCTAATGCTTTCTTAGCTACAATAGCACCTATATCTTCATCACGAGATAATGGTGACATTTGCTTGTATGTATCACTTGTAACATAATCGTACTCATACTTAGCCTCTCTTAATATCTGCTCATATATAAGCATGTCATTGGTAGCTATTCCACTTTCTTGAGCTTCTGTAATATCGAGTGTTCTTGAAGGATCAATTACGAGTTCTACTTCAGTAGACTCACCTTTTGGTTTTTTATCCAGGTCATATTCTTTTTGACCACTTTTGGTTTTTGAAATTCTAAATGCTGATGTTACTGGTTTTCTACTAAATGCTACATCTGCTAATTGTTCTTCTCCTACATTAACTTCATTCCAGGTATTACTGTGTTCATCAGTAATTTTCTTGACATTACTTTTACCAAAAATTTTATTCAAAGTATTTGTTACACGGTTTTCATAAAAACTTTCAATAGGGGGACCAGTTTTTAACAGATCAGCTTTCTCATTTCTGTACTCTTCTATTCTTTTTTCATTTGAACGCTTTATTACTTCAAAGTTTTTAATATTGTCTTTAAGTTGTATAATTTTACCTTCCTGTGAGAGAAAATCAACTTTATTTTTAAGGTTTAGATACTCCTGTCTATCATGTACATTAAGTTTAAGAATAGTATGAGTTTCAGCTTCATAATATTCTAAAGCTTTTTCATCTGTAATAGGTATTGCAACTTTTGAAGGTACAATTGGAGGAAATGCATTATTGTCCCTGTCCCTTCCTACATTATAGGCATAGATATAGTAACCTTTATAGTTTTCAGGAAGTAGTGCAAGATACGTGTCATTACCTTTTCTAGCAGGGCTATCTGTATGCTGTATTCTTGCATTGTCATATCCTTCAACGTTTACATAAATCTCTTGAAATCCAAACTCAGCTTTATCTACAAGAGCTTGCATTTTTTCTTCTAATTCTGCAATCTCATCTTCTTTTTCTTTAACCTCTATTTGAGTTTGTTTAAGTTCTTCTTGTAATTTTGCTTTATCAAAATCACTAAGCTTTTGAATTTGTTCTTCTAGTGTTGTTAATTGGTCTTTAAGAGGAACGTGTTGTTCAATTTTAGCAGCAGTTCTACCTGTAGGAAATAATACTTTTTCATACCCTCTTCTAGCACTATCTTGTAGTATAGATTTAACAAAGAATGTTACCCAGTTATTGTCTGTGTTTAATAGTTGTAGGAATTGATTACTGGTAGAAGTCACAGAACTTGGGTCTACTATTAAATCATATTTTTGCTGAGTAGTATTGTTTACATGATGTAAATATATTTTTGGTTCAAGTCCAGTAGAAGGTATAGCTTTTTTACCAAATATATATGCTTCACCGTTTACGAAAACCTTATCACCTTTTTTATACTCTTGCTTAGTTAACTTACTTTTATCCCTATTTTCCTGAAATAAATAAGATTGTAGTTCTAGTATTCTACGTGTATAAGCGTCTTCGGATACTTCTACGGAATCTAATGTGTATCCCGATCCTACAGCTTCTTCAATAACTGATTTATCAACTACAAATTTTCCATTGTATAACTCTGAACTATCAAATACATTGGGGTATTCCATTATTTGATCTAGATGTTCAGACTCATCTGCATCTTCCCAACTATCAAGTACAGTTATTTTACCATTTGTTATTTGTACTACTAAATTATCTTTTAGATCTTTTGTAAGCTCAGATGCTAATTTAGCTTTTGATATCATAGCTCTATCGTCGCTTCTAAACCAACCTAACATATCAGGTATACCCTCACTAAAGTCTGTAATATGACTACCTAGACCAGAAGAAATATTTAGAATACCAGGAGTTCTAATAGCATTTTCTCTATAATTTTCACCTCCTGTAATGTTTACATAATCAAAATGTCGACTAGGTGTTTTAAAACCAACTGCTGTTTTCTTAGCTGTTTCAAAATCAGTTTCAGAAATAGTTTCTTCTGTATCAAAATCAACATTAGACTCAGAACTATCTTCTAAAGAACTGTCTTTTAACTTATATCTATTATATATGCCTTGAACTCCGCTATACACATACCCATTTGAAATAAATGTTTCTACTCCCGAAGCTTTATCACGTTTAGTATACTCAACAGCAGTGCTAATTTCAATAGCAAAACTATTTTCAGCTAATAGATCAGTGATCAATTGATCAACAGGCATGCTTGTTACACCTTTCTCTCTAAGCTTATCAAATACCATTTTGATCTGAGCTTTAGGTACAGATGTGGCTAGAGCTTTAGTAAGGTTTTCTTCTATGTAAGGCTTGTCTTTTGTATTTAGACGTATTGTTTTTCTATTTTCGGATATTTTTAAAAGGGCATCTACAACTTTAAGATTATAGTTTATAGTATTTGTATCTATATCGCTACTGAAATTGTACCTAGCAATGTATCCTAAATCATCAGCTGTAGGAAATTCATCTAACTCACGCTTATTACGATCTTGCCAAGACTTTATTTTAGCAGCTAAAATATGCTCGTTAAGCCCTGTTTGTTTTTTGAGATCTAAAAAGTCAGGGGATAATATGTTTATACAACCTAATGCCATTAGTTACAATTTATAATGTTTTCTTTTTCTTTAACGGGAGTAGTCGCCCATTCAATAGGAGTTATTCCAAGTTGGAATATTGTTCTTCCATTTTTAGTACGTGTAGTTTGATAAGGGTAATCCGTCTTAATTGGTTTTACTCTACTCAATTTCAATTTAAAGTTAGGATTATTTGATGGACTGTTATCTTTTACTAACGCTTTTTTTGTTGATGGATCATACAGATACAATGACCCATTAGTAGATACTCTTCCTTCCAGTCCAAATATTTTAGCTTCATTCTTAAATTGCTTTACTGTTACTGGATCTACCTTTCCTGGTCTTATCGAGCTAAACCCTGATATTTGAATATTGAATTTGTTAAGGAACATATTGAATCTTCCTCTAGGTGACATTGAAGGTATGCCTCCTATAGTTCCAGATGGATTCTCAGATGGGTCCTTTCCAAGTCCAAATAAGTTCTTTCCTTTTGCGAATTTATCATATTTATCCTCTGGTTCTTCAAGATCCTCTGGCATTCTACTTTCTTCCTTAACTTCGGCATCTTCTTCCTGAACTTCTTCCTTTTTGATTGTGATTTGTAATTGTAAATCATAGAAGTAATTTCCTTCACTCGATGGTTGTATGTCGGTTTGTAGAATTGCTCTTTTATTATTGATTTCATTGTTTGGATTTCCGTTTTGATCTTTTCTTCCAGATATATAGTCATTATAGTTTTTGTATACTTGACCAGTAACACGACTTGTATATTCCTCTGTAAAGTCATTTAGACTTTCTCTTCGAACATTGTATTTTTTTCTTTTTATAATTTCATTAATTATTACAAGTGGATGCACACCTAACTCATTATATATGACTTTAGCATCTATACCTTCTGTTGAAAGTGATTGTTCCTTTTTATTAGCAGCTGCATTTTCTTTTACTACTACTTTTTTTCTTCTTAGACTTGCAGGTTCATCATCTTTTAGATCGTTTACATCTACACTATAAACCTTATCATTATGTATAAATTGGATATAGGCATTTTTTTTAGTGTGATTCCAAGCTATTCTAATAATAGGGTCAATATTTCTATTATCAGGAACATTTGTTAAGCTTGCAATAGCTTCTATTATGTCTGAATTTTCGTATTCAGTGAATATAATTTCTTGTATTGCTTCAACATCTTGTTTGGAAACTTTATCCTGATTTAAAATATCGCTTATTACTTTAGCTGCTTTTTCACTTATTTGTGATGTCGATAGTTTTGGAAAAATATATTGTCCATTACCATTTAAAATAACACCGTATATTTGACCTGCTTCACTTCTTTCTGGTCTAAGAACCTTTGCTTCCCTTGATAAGTTAGAAGTTCCTTCTTGTGGAATTATTATTTGTGGTGCTCCTTCTAATGGTTTATTTACATATCCAAATTTAAGCTCCACATCTTCATCTGTGTAGAATTCAATGTTTCCTTCTCCATCGTCTTGCCATGCTGATGTCCATCTTTCTGCTACAGGTTTAAGTACTGGTTTATTCTGATCATCTCTTACGTTTCTTAGATTTTGACCACCTGTGAAATTTATAAACACATCTTCGTCTGTGGGTACTAAGTTCGCTACTGTATAACCCTCTTTGTTAGTTTTAGTCCAATTTTGAAATATAGCATTTCGAATTTGTTGTTCTTCTTCTGTTGTATTAGCTGCTTTTAATATACCTACTGCTACTTTATTTCCTTCATGTTCGATATACAAGATCATTGGAATCTCCATATAATCATTGGAAGGATTACGACCTGGATTATTTGCTATTTCGTTTCTGAAGTAAGGAGTTTCAAAAGGTCTTACGTATACTTTAGTGTTTTCATTTATTAGATTAGGATTTGCAAGCAGATCATCATTAAAGCTTATACCAAAATCTTTGTCTCTTGTTATAGGATTTTCATTTTCATCAAAGACTAAATAATAAGCACCTGAACTATTTTTTTTCTTTTGGTATGAAAAAGTTTTTGTTTCTATGCTTCCATCAACATTACCTGGGGTCTGCTGTGTAAATTTTGATTTTCTACTATCTGCTGCAGGCTCAGTACTTTCTAGTTCAAATGATGGTTCAGGTTGTTTTTTTAAGCTAGCTAGTTTCTTTTTAAGTTTATTTATTTCAGCTTGTATTTCTTTTCCTGTCTTACTATTTTTTATTTTCTCATTGGCTGTATCTAACTCATTTTGTTTATAAGCTATTTCTTCTTCTAAAATTATTTCTTGATAGGGATCAGTATATTTTTCAAAACGTTCTAATAGTTCATTTTGATAGGGCTCTAATCCTTTAGATTTATCTCCTAATTTTCCATCATGAAATCTATCTCTTAAAGTAACAGCTTCCTTTAGTAATTCTATTAACTCTGCAGGTAAAAATTTGTCGACATTGTCTGTTATTTCACGATTACTAGGTACTATGCGTTCATCTTTTTCATTTTTTTGAATTAAAAATCCATCTTGTGTTGTAACCCAAGCTTCAAATGCTAACTCTTCATATTTAAACCCATCGTTTTTATTTACTTTTCTTGGAATTATTACTAATTCTTGACCACTATCTAATTTAATAGTAATCTGAAACTCATTTTGTACTTGACCTGTTGTAAAAGGTGGTAGAATAGATACTACTCTTTCGAGTCCTACATTGCTAGGTTCTAGTGTAGAAAGAGAATCATCTTTCTCTTCTAAGATATTTTTAATTTGCTCTGCATACGCTTTTGGAAAAACCTTATCTACTTCCAATTTATCTAGCGGCATCAATCTTGAACTTACTTTAGCTTTAGTAGTATTACTTTGTTTGGGACCATATTGTGATGCAATAGGTAATAATGACAATGCCTCAAATTTTATTCCTGTATTGAGCTCCAGTATTATCCTTGAAGCATTTTGCTGTTTGGTGTATCCATGTTTTTTAGAAGGTTTACCACCCCATTCCTTTTTTAGATTACTTTCAGGTGTTTTGAATTTTCCAAGCCTTACTGCTTTGAAATCTACAAGCTCTACAGTATTTGTTTTCTTATTTACAATTACCATATCCATTTCAGTAGCTATTCCAAACTCTTGTTTTCTTAACTTAGGATCTTCAATTGCTTTGTTTATATGTTCTTGACTTGCTTTAATATCATTATTTGCAATAAATAACCCTTCTGTTAAAAACTCAATATGATCTAAACTTCCATTTTCGTCTTTAAGACTTTCTTTAAATCCTTCAGCTGTTTTTAATAGTTCGTTATATGCCTCTTCAGACATTCTCTTTGCAATTTCACCCGTATACTCTGTAGGTTTGCCTGCAAAGAAATTTCTTAATACTTCATCTACCGCATTACCTATGAATTTAGCGTCAGTCCATTCTCCTTTTTCATCTTCAAAGTCAGAAGGATTCACGATATTAGACATGCCTATATACTTATTGCCGTCTTTATCTTCGTAGTATCTATTACCGTTTTCTTCTACTTTCTTTAAACCTTTAAGATTACTGGTTAATTCTATTCTGACATCACCAATTTCAACATCTTCATCTACTAGTACAGTACTTTTCTTAGCTGCCAGTTTAGCTTTTACCGCTTCATCTTTTATTGTATCAAATTCTGTTTCTACCTTTTTTATGAAATTTTTAATTCTTTTAATCTCATTGTCAAGATTTGAAACTTCTTCTGCACTTAATGTTGTTTTCTTTGGTTTTGCTGCTGCTTTTGCTTCTGCTGTTGCCGTAAGACCTAAATCTTCAGGTGCTTTTATAGATGATCTTTTTATTACTTTAACTTCTGTGCTTGTTGATTTTCCTTTTTTGTATATTGGGGATGGCGGTACTGCCTCTGCTGCTGCCACTGTTGGATCGACATTAGTAGTACCTGCAAGCTCTTCTGTTTTTTTGATTAGTAATCTTTGTAGATCTTCAATAGATTGAGCATTTTTAAGATCTTCAGTTAGTTGTGATGCTTTAGGTTCTAATTCCTGTAGCGCTTTATTGATAGCTATTAATTCTAGCTCACTTGTTGGTAAATCCCCATCGGGTATTTGATTTACTATTTCATCCTCTGTTTGAGGATCTCCCTTACTCGCTCCCGTGGATTCAGTCCCATCAGTTTCTTTTTGAGTTTCTGGTCCTGCAGGCGGTTGAGGAGGTATGTCTTTGGAGTCTGTTTCTTCATCTTTCCAAGGTTTATTTTGTTTGTTTAATATCCACTTATTGTGTCCTTTAATTTCATATTTGGTATCTGCGGTTCTTTCAGCAAATTCATCTTTTGTTTCCCCACTTTTCTTAGTTAATGGTCCTTCCCCTCTTTTAACATATTCACGTACAGTTTCTCTTTCTCTTTGAATTCTTGGAGCAAACAAAGTTTTTGTTTCCTTATCAACATAACCTTCGATATCAGCAGTTAATTGTTCGGCAAATTGTTTACTAACTTCATTTATGACGTAATCTCTTCTTGCTAGCAACATTTCTTTATCAGCAACCCACTCATCGTCAATCCTAAGTACACTAAATACTTTAGATTTCGAAGGATCCTTTATATTGTAATCTACTTGATATTCAATTCCATTTACAACAAATGTTCCTGGTATTTGTCTAGTAGTACCGTCAGGAGCAGTCTCAGTAGTATATAAGAATTCTTCTAATGCTAATTGATACACAAGTAATAAATCAGCTATTTCATACATTAAGATCTCACCTGTTATTTCTATAGGATTGCCTGTGTTTTTGTTTATGAGTGTTACAGATTTTAAATTGCCTGCCTTATCGTATTTAATTGATTCTTGTGGAAAGTTTCCACTATAATCAAATTCATTATCACCTATCCATATACTAGGATGATCTTCATCGAATGTAATATCTATCGGATAATATGAATCTTTTACAATACCAAGATTTAGATCCGATGCGGTACGTCTATAAAAAAGTTTATTCCATTCAAGATTACCACTGCTTGAAATTATTATTTCTTCACCAGAGCTTGATGATTTAAATACTGCTTCACCTAGATCATTCTTAAATAATGTTCCTTTTTCTCCTTTATAAAATACTGATAATACATCTGAATCATCAATAAAAAGATCTCCAAGAGGAACATCATCATATGCATGGTCTATCATTTCATATTGATCATATGCTAATGCTATCTCGTTCTTTATGGTTAATGTTTCTTTTCTTTTTGCTTGAGCCTCTAGTTGCTTTATTTTCTTAAGCGCTCTTGCCTGTGCATCTCGTATTGCTTTAAGTTTTCTTTTTTCCTGCTGTTGAAATCTGGATATACCGTCATTTACGACTTCTTCCATTTTTTCAATCATCTTAGCAATGTTCTCTTTGTCTTGTTCATCAGTAGTTCTTGCTAAGATCTCTTTAGCCTCATCGATTGCAGCCTGCTTTTCTTTAGGTGTAAGTTCTACTTCGTATCTTCTAGTTAATTCAAAATCACTAGTTCCTTTAGGACTGCCTTCTTTATCTTTCCAATCGTCGGATTTTTCTTTTATAGGTTTACCTTCTTTATCGACACCTATTGTTTTACGCTTACCTAATATTTCTTCTTTAGCACCTTTGTATATCTTAGTGTATAGATCTTGTACTCGTCTAAAGTCTTCTCTTCCTTTGTCAAGATTAGCTTTATTCTTTGCAGCCAGTCCTATTATTTCACGGTTAGTAAGCGAGTTTAATCTTTTTATGTGAGCATCTATAAGCTGATCTTGCCACGATAATTTTTCAATATTTGAAACTGCTTCTCCAATCAACGCTTCATTATCTAACAGTTTCAATATGTCTTTGTCTGAATCAGGTAACGCAATACTATCATCCGCTTCAACTGCCGATATTGCTGTTCTATCTTTAGCGATTCTTTTTTCTTGCTTATCTATATATTCCTGAATGTTTTCTTTCTGCTCTTTCGTGAGCTTTCTTGACTTATCGTTTAGTAATTTTTTTGCATGCTCTACACCTCTTTCAGCAGCTGTTATATTCAGTTTTGCATCAAATACAATTCTACCTTCAGCACTTAATTCATTATATCTATAAACACCATTTCTGTTTTCATTTATCTTAGATATAAGTTTACCTCGATCTTTATCAAGTTTTGATATTGCAAATTTACTTTGAACAACATATGGTAATATTGATGGATCAAATCTGTTTACATTAGCATCCCATAATTGTTCTACTGTATTAGCGTCGTTTATTAATCGATCTATGTTTTCAACGAATGTTTCATCAACACCCATCTTTTTCCTTGTCTCAGCATCTGCAGTTTTTAGAGTTTCAAGTTCTTGTCTATAGTGATCAAGATTTCCTTCCCTTGCTGCAGTTACTGCCATATCACTTGACGCATCAAGCATAGCTTGTTCATATATGTCAGGTAATCCACTTTCTGCTGCAGCTCTTATCTTTTTATTATGATATGCAAATCTAGCTCCTCTATCTTCAAGTTCTTTTATTCTACTATCTACTGCTGACTTACCTTTTATTTTATCGTATATTGGTTTAGCAGCCTGCATTACTCCTGCACCTATAGCACCAAAAAAGCCTGCCGTCCAGAATTCTCCATCTTCTAAATATTCTCCAAATCGTGATGAAAAGTTACTATCTTCAGCAATTCCACCCATTACATTACCAAAATGTATTGCTTCTTCTCCGACTACAAATTGCCAAGCTTCTTCCCCAAATTCACTTGCCATATCTGACATATATCTTCCAGCAGACTTCATTGTACCTTTGGTTCCAGACTTTCCTGCAGCAACCATTTGAGCACGACCGTTAAAAGCTCTTGTTGCTTTTAAACCTCTACCTAATAGAATGTATTGTGGGATATCTTGAAATACTAATACTGAGTTTCCTTTATATGAAAATGCTGCCGCATCTGATGCTGCATATTTTGCTTCTGCTTCATTTCCAGTTTCAGCAAGAACTTGTTCATATACTTCTTGATAGACACCTGACGCTTCCATGCTGGATTCAATATGTCTAGAAACAATACCTTGATGTACAGCATTTAAAGTTCTGTTTTTTGCTACAGCATTCCAGATTTTAGAAAATTTATCTTGATATGCCATTCCTGCTCTTACTGCATCGTCAATGCCATTGAGACCACCAAGCCCAGTTGCTTTTTTACCTGCTTTTGCAAGTTTTGCAAGTTTTGCAGCTCTTGCTGCTTTTACCCCCATTCCAACACCTTTACCAACCATTCCAACACCTCTTGCCCATCCAGCTACAGGAATCAAAATTGATAATGCACTTGCTATACTTGGAACATTAGAAAACCACCATTCTCTACTAGCAGGTGAAAATGTACCTTGTACTTCAGGGTCAACATGTATTGGTGCAACTTCTCTCGTCCAATCTTTAAGAGCTGTACCTAAATATGAAAACCAATTACCTTCTCCAAAAGTGCCATCTCCCATTGATTTGAAATCAAGTAGATATCCTGCACCCTCTACTGTACCTCCTACTATTTCTGCTAAAGCTTGAGCAATTGCTCCACCAGCTTCACCCCAAAATCCTTGATCTTCAGCTTTCTTTTTTGCTAAACGTAATTCGTAGTTTTTTTGTGCTTCTGTATATAAACTTGCAAACTTTGGTTTGTATGGAAGAAATGCATCTCCCATAACTTTTTTCCCTTTTTGCTCATCTAATAAATAGCTTTTACCAAGAACGTAATCGTTGGTAATTGAGCCTTTTTTGACAGCTTTTTTTAATAAGTCTTTTCCTGAACCAGGTTTTGGTTCAGAATCATTTCCTAGAACTTCGTTAGAGTCTAGCAATTCATCGTTACTTAGAATTTCTTCTGCCATTTTACTTTAGAATTATATCTCAATTTCATCAGATATATCTGTGAATGTTGATTCCGCATTCATAGATTCTGCATTTTTATCTAATTTTGATTTAGCTTCATGCTTTTTAGCTTCTATTCTGTAATTGTAAATTACATTTAGTGCAGCATTGTAATCATTAAAAGGTCCTTCGCTTACTTCTTCTGAACGTTGTCCATCAAAAGTACTTGTAAAATCAATCATAAATCTACCTCTATCTGGACCTTCTTGGATTTTTATAATTTTGAAATTGTCTTGTATATTACCATCAGGACTGTATCTATTTATAGATACTGAAGGTATAGACCAGTGTCTATATGTACCATCTGCATTCAATTTGTAATACGCATTAGCATTAAAGGTCTTTGTAACATCTTTCATGTTTCGATAAAATTCAGGATCTTCTAACATTGAGATTTCCAACATATTTTCATTTTCATTTCTTACCTTTCTGTTAATGGCTTGAATTTTTAAATCATCGTTTTCTTGTTTTATTGCTGTATTCATATCACGCTTAAACTGAGCATCTATATCGTTAAGTTCATTAGCTTTTATTGATATCAATTTGTTTTTTATTCCCTCTGGATCTACTTTATTACCTGTATTTATTTTAACACCAGGTGTTGTAAATTCATACTCTTGAGGTTTTCCATCATCAATCCAAGTTGCTTTTACATTAAGAGTTCCAGTATAGTTAAAGTTTCCACTCTTGTCTCTATTCAAATATCTTTTATCCCAATTAGTACCAATCACTTTAAACTCTGCATTTTCTGGAATTTTGAGCGTTGTCATTTCTCTTAATTTTTCATTATCTATTGTAGCACCAGTTGAATCTGTTACAATAGCAGTTTCTAGTATTGTATCAGGCTTATACATTTCATTCAAATACTCTTTTTCATTTTTGTATAATACCTCTGCACCAGCAATTTCTGTTTGAGGAACAATCCTATTGAATGTTTCATTATAACTATCAGACCATTTGCCATTTTCATCAAACTTTGCAGCTTTTATTTTGTCATCCATATACAATGCTTCTGATACATCATGATAGTCGTTCTTTTTATTTTCAAATTGATCCCAAGTTAGATCTCCCTTCATATCGTATAATTCAGATATTGCATTATATGCGGTTTGTAATTCTTCTTCTGAATAGTCAATAGTTCCTACGCCACTCTTTTTTGCATTTAACTTATTTTTTAGATCTCTTAATAGATCTTCTTTAGATATTCCTTGTTCAGCTCGATACCATTTATAATATTCATCGCTTTTTTGAAAATCCATTAAAGCTTGATTAGTAACCCAAACTGATTTTTCACCTTGATTAACGGTTTGTTGATTTTCTAAAACTTTATCGTCTTCTCGGTAGTCAGTATTTTCTTTGTACGTATAATCATCTTTTTCAAAGAATGCATCCATTTGATTTGATTTATTTTGTACAGTTTGTTCATTACTTGTTGCATCTGCTATGAAATTATCTGCAGCTTCATCTAATTTTAGTAGATACTTATTAGCAATTGACATAATTCCATCTGCAGTTCCATCCTCTATATAATTATAAAGTTTTGTACCAGAGAAGAAATACCACTCTAGTACTTCCATTGCATCAAATATTCCAGTTATTGGTGAATTGTACATTTCTCCTGCAAAACTGTCAGGATGAAAGTGTTGTTGTGCATATTCAATAAGTCTGTCGTGTGCTTCACCTGGTGGCAATTTATCTATCTCAGCTCGAAGTTCTTTTCTAGCTTGTTCTAATATTTCGTTAGCTATAGATTGTCCATTTAAAGTTTCATTTAGTTCATCCTTATATTCTGAATTTTTTAAGATGTTTTCTTTTTCAGCTTGAATTTTTTGAACGTCTTCAATATTATCTGCAAGACCTAAATCAACTGCTACTTGATCATCTACACTTTTTATTCTATTATATGTAGCACGTGATTTTTCTTTAAGGCTATGTCTATAGGTTTTAAGGTTTTCTAGTTTTTCTTTATCGAGATCGCTTAAATTTTCTTGTGCACTTAATTCTTCTAATTTTCTTATTTCAGCTGTTACATTTCTGTACTCTTCTAACCCTTCTTTGTAATCAGATGCTTGTTCTGCAGTTGTTAGACCAGATACTTTTACATTCTCTCCACTTATATCTTTATCAAATTCTGTTTTAGTTTTAACAGGATCAGATCCATCTAACCGTCTTTGTCCAACTTTTTGCAATGCTACATCTTGAAAAAATCTATAAGCGTCTCGATTTTTATTTAGTATATACTCATCGTATTCACTAATCTTTTTATCTGTTGGATTTCCATCAGCATCTAATACTGTTTTATTTTTTTCTCTACTCATTTCTGCAACATTCCCACTCCAGTATCCATTCTTTTGGTCATATCGTCTTAAGTATTGTCTACCTTCGGTAGATGATAGCCAAGATGAATAAAGAGTTTCTGCTTCAGAAGTCATTCTATCATAGCTCCATCCCCAACCTGCAGGATCCAATCCTGTATCTGTGTCTTTTGAAACTTCGTCAAACCAGTTTGCCGTTTTTTCTCTTATGTCTACTCCACCTGTTATATCACCTACACCCAAAAGGTCTATATCACCTAAGTACCCCTTTCCTTCAGCACTAGTATATGCTTCTATCCTTTTTTCTGCTTCGTGCCAAACTTCAGGTGCATATTTATTTGGATCGTCTTCAGCAATCCATTTTTCCTTTAATTCTAGTAATTCTTGAACTTCATTATAATTGTTAGTTACTTTTTGAAGACCTTTATCATTTTTAATTTTCCTTACAAGTTGGTTTAATTCACGATTGAATTCAGAAGATCCGATATCTCTATTTACAGAAGCATCTACAAAGTCGTCTATTTCTTTTTTTA
>Ga0208794_1000299_pt1 | contig 36565 bp, 52 predicted proteins | sample 32_taG_FD_184106 | JGI IMG/M metagenome (GOLD analysis project Ga0208794, IMG submission 184106) | Marine viral communities from the Gulf of Mexico - 32_GoM_OMZ_CsCl metaG (SPAdes) (version 2) | ecosystem: Environmental > Aquatic > Marine > Oceanic | place: Atlantic Ocean: Gulf of Mexico... | reverse complement strand
CAAATAATGAAAACTCTCCCTACGCAGAAAAGAAAATTAATCTTCTTCCTAATCTAGTCGAAAGAGCATCAATTTCTAACATCACGAATGCCAATCCAGGTCAAGTATCGTCTCCCGGACATGGGCTTAGTGATGGTGATATCGTTTATCTATATAATGTAGAAGGAATGGCTGCGGCCAATGGTGTTCCATATACGGTCACTGTTGTGGATGCAGATAGTTTCACTGTTGGAGTTGATACTACGGATTTCGGGATCTATACCAGCGGCGGTGTCGTAACCGAATTACCGTATGCCTCATCGAAAGCCTGGAAACGGGTATATGCGGGTGGAACTGGGTATCAACATCGTATTCGTATTCAATCGGAAGGAAGAGATCGACCTGTTCGTATTCATGCATTTATGCCCTGGTTCAAACCAAGAGGGCATCGTGCTATTTAGAAATACTGCATCCACATTTTCCGATTCGATTTTGTCTAAAATTTGCAAATGCTCGCATTTTAGTTTTCTTGCAAAAGATACACTCAATGATGGCTTTTCCTTCATTAAAAAGACGTTTCTTAAGACACCAATTCCCTCTAATTGTCCCTATTTTGATAGATTTTCTGGTATTTCTCTGCTGAATAAAATTATCACTCCATTTGCAATTTTCTTTAAAATAACCTTTATCGTTATCAATTCGATCAAGAGAAAGATTTGTTGGGGATTCTCCCATGTCTTCAAAAAAATTGATAAAACTATTAAGCCATCTGTCACACACGTTTATCCCTCTAGCACCATAAGAATGATAATGAGAGTTGTTGGGATTGTTACATCTATCTTTCATTCCACACCAAATATTATAGGTCCTTGTCTTAGACATACCGTGAGTAAGTTTATGGCATTTTTTACAGCCTTTAGACGTTCCTTTTCTAAGTTCTGTTCCAAGCACTATGGACAGTGTTCCGCATTTACATTTGACATTCCATCTATCGTTTCTATTTTTAGGAGAAGCTCTAGAAAGAACGGTCCATTTTCCAAAAGATTTATTCGTGTGATCGTATTTCCTTTTCATAGCTATAGATTGTACGGAAGTGCTCGCTTAAAAGGAATAAAAATATGACATTACCACTTACTACTATCCTCCCTCTTCATAGTGAACGTATAAAGAAAGGCGGCGAAGATTTAGATGCCTATATGAGGGAACTTATCTTCTCGCTTCAACGTCAATATGAAGAAATGGCGCAAGCAATTAACGGAGATACGCGAAGAAGTGTAGACGAAGGGAGTTTTCAATGGCAGCCTCTTCTCAAAGATACAGCAAATGCAGGGACTACATTTACATATGATCATCAAATTGGAACAGTCCTAAGACGAGGATTGATGATTGATGTATTCTTTGATGTGAAGTGGTCAGCTTCAGCGGGTGCCATCACAGGGAACATGTATTTAGAGCTGCCGTACAAGGTAGCAGTATCAGAAGAAAAACCATTTGTAGGTTCGGTGCAGCCGTCTGCGTTTGCTTTCACAGGCGGCACTGCATGCGTGATTAATGCCATACAAAATACCTATCGTCTCGAAGTTTGGAACGTCGGAGATGGGTTTACATCGGCAAATCAGGGATCAGTATCATCGGGCCAAATAGCGGGATATATTAGATATGTCGGACAAACAATCGAAAGAAGTTGATTTCGATGAACTTAGATTTATTCGTATTTTTACGCCAATGCATGTTCCAAAAGAACTGATTGAACAGGTAAGGGACAGAGCGTATGATGTCGATGATTGGTACAAATATCAGGAAAAGATTTGCGTTCATCAAACACCAAATGGCCCACAGCTTAACCCTTTTTCGTTACTATATGTGGTGGCGGATGAAGGCAACAAAGTGGTTGGAATGCTATGGTGTGAAGTGGACCCGCTTGGGAAAGATTTGGTTGTACAAACTTTCTCTATGGATAAGAAATACTGGTTGAGAGGACAGGCAGTTCAACTGCTCGCGAAAAAAGCCAAGGAAATTGCAAAGGAATGCAAACTGAAGAAGATATTTTGGTGTACAAATTACCCAAAACACAGTGAACGATATGGCTTTAAACGGTCGAAATCTGTGTTAATGGAATATGTGGAGGAAGATCATGGGCAAGACACTAATGGGGGGAGCCAAGCACACGGGTCAAGCTCCTCTGATGACCCCAGAACAGCAACAGTTATTAATGGAGGGAATCTCGGGCTTGGGTCCGGAGATGAATCTAGCATTGCGGCAATTGCTTCAACCGGATGAGCCTGGCGATTATCAGGAGTTGTTTCAACAAGCATTTGTAGATCCAGCGATGTTGTCTTATGAACAACAGGTTCTCCCAGCAATTCAGCAGCGGTTTGTGGATGCTAATGCCGCTTCTTCGTCAGCCCTTAATCAGGCTCTAGGTCAATCCGCTGCTGATTTAAGTACAATGCTAGGTTCTCAGATGGGACAGTTCTACATGGGACAACAGCAATTAGGACAACAGGGGCAATTAGGAGCTCTTGGAGCCCTTTCTGGTGCTATGGGACAAAGAGCCTACGATCCGATCATTCAACAGCGACAGGGGCTTCTTGGTCCTCTTATTGGAGCTGGAGGGCAAATCGGAGCAGCTGCCATGATGTCTTCGAAAGAAGTAAAAGAGAATATCGAGGACTATCATCATGGATTGGACTACATTAAAGAAATGGAAGTCAAGCAGTATGATTACAAGGAGCCATTCGGCGGTAAGAATAAAGTCGGTTTCATAGCGGAAGATGTTCCTGAAAGTGTTCAGGCTGATGTGAATGGTGTGCTTGGTGTAGATCTATACGGATTGTTAGCAATCGCAATTAATGCGATCAAGGAACTCACAGTTAAAGTGGAAGCATTGGAGGCTAGATAATGCCTATTGTATTACAGGATCCATCTGGTTTAGCCCAAGGAATTTCACAAGTAGGTGGTGCATTAGCTAGCGCTCTTGAGAGAAGAGCACAAAATCGCCTCATAAAACAGCAACGAAGTGCACTCGATACAGCTTTAGAAGGTGCTGATCTACAGACTCAAGTTGGTCAACAAGAGTTTCTTCGTAAGACGACGGAAGCCGGCATTCCTACTCAGGACGCACTTGGCATTCTTGATCGAGCGATCAAGCAGCAAAGCGCATCACAAAGAATGTTCCAGGTAGATGATCCAAAAGCACTTGCTGGTCTTTTCAATAGACTAGGTGTTCCAGAAGATGTAGCCCAGGATTATGCCGATCTCTACGGAAATTTATCTCAAGGTGGACGCACATCATTTGCTAATATGTTCATCGACAGACTGCAACGAGGCGAGTTTGGGCGCCCAGCGCAGGTGAGCCTGGAAGATCTTGCTCCTAGAGAATTTCAACCAGGCGGACCAGCTGATGTGGAGGCGGCCGAAGAGAAGTTCGTGTTCCCTGAAGTAGATCTTTTTGAGGGTCTTATTCCTAAGGAGAAAGTTCAGAGAGAAAAGGAATTATTTAATGCTAATGCTAAGGACTTCAATGAACTTAGTGGGAAGATTAAATCTCTCAAGGATGATGCTGTTCGAGTGAATACCTTAGAGCGATATAATGAAAGTAATAGGCTTCCTGAAGGAATGGGCAAACTTAATATCAACTGGAAAACAGGTGATATTCGGTTTCCAGCTTTGGCAAATGCTGAGACACAGGGATTTGTCAAAACCGTCAATGATTTTACCGTGAAAGCTAAAGAGACATTTGGTGCCAGAGTCACTAACTTTGAATTAGGGGCTTTTATGCGTCGTCTCCCTACTTTGGCTAACTCAACGGAAGGCCGTAGACAAATCATAGCTCAGATGCAAGCTATGGGAGATCTAGATAGACTCTATTACGATAGTCTTAAAGAAGTCTATGACAACTATGGTCTTAGAGGTATTGATAAGCAAAAGGCGGAGCAAATTGCTGCAGAACTTCGTGCTCCAAAAGAAGAAGCATTAAAGCAAAAAGTCGCTAATGCTACACAGGCACAGCAGGTGTATGAAGCCAGGTCGATGGCACCAGAGGGAAAAGTTCCAGCAAGAGATCCTAAAGGAAACATCGTGTATATTTGGTCGAATCAACAGGATAAGGCTGTTGAAAGGGGATATGAAATACTATGACTGTACCAGAAGTAAATAACGACGATTTGGGGATTGAATACTTTGACGATGTTCTAAAAGCTCAGGGCCAACCCACGGAAGGTGAGGAAAAAGGACTTCTTGGAAAAGCTGCAGAGGTAGGTATGTTTGGACCTCTTGCTACAGAAGAAGGAAGACGACATCTAACTCGTACTGGAGCTAGAATTGGCGAAACTCTAATGGGTTTGCCAGGTGACGTAGTTGAACTATTTAATAGCATAGCTATCGGTATTCCTGAATACTTTGCCGGCGAAGAGCTTCCTAGATGGAGACAAATGGTTGAAGGTCCGTCTGTGGGACAACCTCTTGGATTAAAGTTACCTACTTCTAGAGAGATTAGAGAAGAGATTTCCCAGCCACTTGCCGGTGAATATTTAGAACCACAAAGTGGGTATGAAAGATTTGCAGATGAGATTGCTCAAGATTTCGCCGCATTAGCAGTCCCAGTAAAAGGTAAAGTTCCATTTGCAAGAGCTCTCGGATCATCTGTAATAGCGAATTCTGGAGCAGAAGTGGCTAAAGCATTTGGTGGAGATGAAGCAGCGGCAGCTACCAAGATGGGTCTTCTCTTGACAACGAGTCTTGCTGGTCATAAAGGGGGCGGTGTAAAACAACACATCCGTAATCTGTATAAAGATATGGAGGCTACCATCCCGGAGGGAGCTGAGATATCAGCTAAATCACTGTCTTCTAAACTGGATAAAATAGAATCTGTTTTACGCAAAGGAGATCCATTAGACGCGTCAAAAGCACCAGCCTTTCAAAAGATTAAAGCCATTAGGGACAAAATAAATGGTGGTATGATTCCCGTAGATGAGCTCATCGAATTGACTAAAGGGACGAATGAATCGATCTTTGGTCTTGGTGAACTTAAACGAAGTCAAAATCAGTTATATAAAATCCGAGAAGCATTGCATGATACAACGAAAGAGTATGGTGCGGTAAACAGGGAAATGCTTGAAAAATGGCAGGCTGCCAATGAGGCATACGCAGCTACTGAAACTTCACGACGCATTGGAAAATGGGTAAGAAGGAATGTGAAGCCTAAAGACTATCTATATGCAGCCGGCGTGCTGGGAATGGAAGGAAGTGTTGCTGGGGCGCCTGCAACAGCAGCTACATTAGCCGGAGGTGGTGGTTTAGCAGCAACAGCATATAGCGCCGAAGTAATGAAACGTATAGCACAAAGCCCGGCATTACGAAGGTATTATACCAATGTCATAACTGGCGCTTTAAATGAAAATAAGGCCAGCTTCACAAGAGCGATGAATCAATTGAATAAAGGATTGGAAAAAAGTTTTCAAGAGGAGCCTTATGAGACTGTTGAGTTTTAATAATCAATAAAGAACTCATCCTCATCGTGCTGGTCCATCAGATATCCGATAATTAATCCGATAATAATTGCTGGTAATACAATGCCCATGTTTATTTCTCCTCATGGATTTGCTTTGCGCGGAACTGGCCTTGGCACTTTCTGCTGCAAAACTTACTTCTATCTAGCTGAGATTTCTTTTTAGTATAGTTCTTCCCACACCACTGGCAAAAGCAGTTGTACTGACGCTTATTTTTGCCTTTTTTCTGTCCTCTATGTGTGTTTAGGCACTTCAAAGAACAGAATTTCTTCTGTCTTCCGGTCAGTTTATTTTGGCAATTGTGGCATATCATGAAAAACATTATAGCAGGGTCGATAACGGATGTCAATATTTCGATTATCCCTACCATATAAATATGACGCATGGTAAGTTCACGTATATCAAGTTTAAACAATAACTCCGCGGAGGAGAAAAATGGGTAGAGATCCACTAGACTATCTTGGCGTGCCAGATGCAACAACGACAGTAAAAGGTAAGGTAGAGCTGGCAACGACAGCGGAGACTGTGACTGGGACAGCGACAAATCTAGTTTGTACACCAGCCGGTGTAGCAGCCGTAGCCATAGCTGGCGCGCCTGATGCAAGTGAAGGCACAAAAGGTATCGCCCAACTAGCTACTTCAGCCGAGGCCACAACTGGCACGAACGACGCGAAAATCATGACTCCTCTGAAGGTAGCAAATAAATTTGCATCTCCTGGTGCAATTGGTGGCACAACAGCCGCGGCTGGTACTTTTACCGACCTTACTGCTGATGGAACAGGAACTGTTACCCTAACATCGAATGCAGCTTCTGTATATGATGTTACCGGTGCTGGTAATGATCTTACACTTTCAAGTGACGCAGGACGCGTTATTATTAATGGTGAAGAAGCTGCAGCAAATGCCATTACATTGCTCTCCGCAGCAGGTGGAATTGATGCTGATGCAGCTCTTCAAGTCAACATTGCCACGTCTCAGTCAGCAAATGACGCTCTCGTCCTTACGGCAAGCGCTGGTGGAATTGATATTTTAGCTTCTGGTGCGGCAGCTGGTGAAGATATTGATATCGCAGCAACAGGCAGTTCCGTAAATATTAGTGCATCTGAAAATGTAGCTGATGCTATCACTATGAATGCTTCTGCCGGTGGTATTGATATTACCGCAGCTGGCGCCGCTGGTGAAGACCTAGATCTTGTCTGTACTTCAGGTTCAGCAAACCTTTCTGGTGGTGAAGATGCCGCTGACGCTGTTGTTATTTCAGCAGGAGCAGGTGGTATTGATATTCTTGCTACAGGCGAAGCTGGTCAGGATATTGACATCGCTAATACCGGTGGTTCAGTTAATATCTCAGCTACAGAAGACAACAACGGTGCTATCTACATTCGCGCTAATGGAGGAACATCGGAAAGAATCCGTCTTCATGCCGATCAGGGTACTGCGGTGGATTCAGTACTTCTTGATTCAGATGCAGGTGGAATTACTCTTACTGCAGCATTAGCTTCAGACGACGCCATCAATCTTAATGCTTCTGCAGGTGGCGTTGATATTGACGGTGCTCTTCAAGTTAATATCGCGTCATCCGAGAATGCTGCAGATGCTGTACGTATTAATGCTTCTGCTGGTGGTATTGATATCGACGCAGCTGGCGCCGCTGGTGAAGATATTAACATCGCCAATGCGGCCGGGTCCGTTGTAATGTCAGCTGGCGAAGCAATCGCAGATAGCATGAAGTTTGAGTCAACAGCTGGTGGTATTGATATTCTAGCCTCAGGTGCTGGTGCTGGTCTTGACATCGATATCGTCAACACTGGTGGATCGGTTAATGTATCTGCTACCGAAAGCGCTAATGATGCAATTAAGGTTGAAGCAACAGCTGGTGGCATCGACATCTTAGCTTCTGGCGCAGCTGCAGGCGAAGATATTGACATCGTGGCAACAGGAAGCTCGGTTAATATTCAATCAACAGAAGCTGATGGTGCTGCGATTACAATCAATGCTTCAAATGCTGCAGGTGGAATGCTTCTAGATTCCGGTGGTGTTCTTGAACTAAATAGCTCTGGCGGTGTAATCAGCATCGGCAACGACGCGGTCGCTCAGAATATTAACATCGGTACAGGTGCTGCTGCAAGAGAAGTAACAGTTGGTAACTCGACAGGAGCCTCCGGACTTACGCTTGTCGCGGGTACGGGGAATATTGCCACAACCGGAACATTCGAAGCTATTGATGCTAAATACGTTGTTCCTACGGGCATTGATATTACTCTCAACCAATCCCCGGTTATGCAAACTAATGCTACGACAGGTGGTGCGGCTACTGGAGCTACTGGTGACATAAACCTCATGGCACTCCAGGATGGAATTGTCATGGAACAGTTTATTCTTGGTGCCGGTCAAACGATTATCTCTCCTCGCATGGATGCTAATGGATTGAATATCGCCCTAGACCAGGTTGACAATGAAGGCGCAGAATACAATTTCGGTGCCAGGAACAATGCAAAACATGCATTTACTATTGGAACATCAGCCGCTTTCCAAATGGAGGCTACTTTTAAAGTAGCAGACGTATCGGGATGTGAGCCACTGATGATGGGATTCAGAAAGGTAGAGGCCAATAATGCCACAATTACCTCTTATACTGATTACGCATGTATTGGTTTGGATAATGTCGCTGCTGCTGGTAATGTGGTTATTTCTACAGAGCTTAACAGTGGTGGTACCACTAATACTGATACAACAGATGCATGGGCAGATGCTGCTAGTCATAAACTTAGTGTACTTGTAAGTGCGGCTGGGGTGGTAACATTCCAGATTGATGGTGGTGCTCCATCAGCAACTCAAGCTTATACTTTTGATAATGCGGATGTTGTTATGCCATTCATTCATTTCCTCAATGGAGCTGACGTAGCTGGCGATGTGCAGCTCGTTGATCTAAAGATTGGATTTCAATAATTAGAAATCGTTCTCATTGGCGTGGAGGGCTAAGGCTCTTCACGCTTTTTATATAAGGATACAATATGGATTCTAGACAAGATGAGAAGAGGGCTAGACGAATAGAAATGCGGAAACCAATTGCATTTCTCGAACAAGCTCTTAATGAATTTAAATTATATGTCAAAGAAGCGATTAAAAATCTCACCAAAGATGTGGATTTTGTTGAGAAAAAAGGCGACGAATTAGCATCAAAGCTTAGTGCTCTGAGTAAATCCACTCACAAATCAGAGCAAGAATATCAAAAGCTTAGCTATCTGTTAGACGAAAAAGTAGATAAGAGCGATGTCGAACAGATTGCACAAAAGCATAATGATGAAGTGCGATTGATCATGAAGGATATGGTATCTGATATAGCGGAATTACACGCTAACATTAGACAAAAATCGCAAGAGAACTCTGAGCAGAGAATGGAAGTCAACCAGATTAAGATCTTGTGTAAGGAATTGGCGAGAGAATCGCAAGAATTGAGAAACGAATTGAAGAACGTAAAGGAAAACAATCAAGTCATCGAGGCCGCGGCGAAAAAATCACAACTAGAACTTTCGCGGCAAGCAGCTTCATTTTTCGAAAATGCTGATCGCAAGAGTGAAATACAACATATAGAGCTTGAGCAAATTAATAAAGCTGTCCAAAAGTCAGATAAACGCATAAAGGAAGACTCAAAACGTCTTCATGAAGAGATCAAGATAGAATTAGCACAATTCATGAAAACTCTTCGTGAGGAGTTGAATCAGGCTGACAAGAGACGGCGACTCATAGAAGAAAAAATGGATACGATCAGAGATGAGATGATTCAGGTAAAGAATTCGAAGTCAGAAAAAGATATTGATGATTTCCTGAAGCAGGTAGGTTATAATGCTGTTCAGATAGCAAAGTTGCAACAGAGGCTAGATGGTGAATAAATGGGTGGAAACAGATTCAATGACTTCTCTAGTGTGGGACCGTCTGTAGATGGTTTATTTGATAGGGAACTAAGAGCTGAAAATGACGCAAATGGTAATGCCGTTTATGTAGGATATGCAAAAGCTGGCTCGGCTACATCGGATGCAGTATGGTTAATTAAAAAATTTACATACGATGGAAATAATGCGGTAACGAGAGGACAGATTGCAAATAACAATCTGTCTTTTTCATTTGTATGGGATGATAGAAGCACATATTTTTGATTAGATCGAGCAGTAGAGGATAACTGATGGGGACTAAATGGAATGTATTTACTAATAATTTGGATCTGGTATCAGATCTTGATGACCTCGTAGTTGGGCCGTCGTCATCTACAGATAATGCAGTTGCTCGTTTTGATGGAACCACCGGTGTGCTTATACAGGATAGTGGCGTTATTATTAGCGATGCAGATGCTGTGACAGGCGTGGCATCATTAACATTAGATATTGGCGCATCTATTGATGAGTTCTCTACAGATGGAACATTAGCGGGAAATTCGGATACAGCACTTCCTACTGAGAAGGCTGTGAAGACGTACGTGGACGCTCTTCCGTCCGCAGCAATGCCAGAGGTTGTCGTTGGAGGGTTGGCTTCTTCTCATCAAGTAAATACAACTACCGCGTTTCCTCCAGTCGTTTATCGAGACTTTGGCAGTATCGAAATATTAACCCGGGGATTCGATGCTACCGGCCCGGAATATATGCAGAGTATTTTTCGCGTTCCAGCAGACATCGATACATCTGGAACAGTCACATTCGAGATAGTGGGGTCGGCAGCTACAGCAGCTGCGTCAAAAAATGTAAAGTTCACGTTTGATTTTGTCCAAGTGGCTGCCGATGGATTACTTACCGGAGCATATGGAAATGCAGAAATCTGGGATGATCAATCTATTAGTGGAACACAAGACGATCAAGATATTATCAGTAATACAGAGACTGTATCCAATCTCGGTTGGGTAGCAGGAAGAGAAATCTATTATCGGCTGTATCGGGAGGCTGCGACCACCAGCAACTTGAGTGGTGACTATGATGTCATTGCTTTTAATATCCGAATACCAAGAGCATAGTCATGGGAGCAAGTTTAGATTTTGATGCTACTGATAAGATTAGCCTTGGAGCGGTGAATCCCTTAGCTGGAGTATCAGCAGCTTCATGGAGTATGTGGATACAATGGGCTGATGTAACTGATACAACCCAATATTGGTTTGGTCGTGACTTCGGAACGAGTTTTAATATAGCGTTTGATGTAAATAGCGTGATACTGAGGATAGATGGAACAGGTGGAACATTTGTTAGAAAATCCACTTCTAGTCCAAGTGCATTATTTTCCAATAACACGTGGTATAATATTGCATGGGTTTGGGATTATAATGGTGGTTCTCAGGTGGTCGATTTATATATAGACGGTGTTTTAAAAACTACAGAATATGTCAATTTAACTTTTGATGATAATATTTCGGCCATGGGCACTGGTACTGGAGATCTTAACATTGGAGATTCTAATTTAAGTGGAACGTATGATTTTACAGGAAAAATAGCATACGTGAAGATTTGGGATAAAATGCTGTCCCAAGAAGAAGTGCTTGAAGTGATGTATAAACCAGATTCAGTGATGGATAATTGCCAGGGATATTGGCCACTATGGACGACTTCTCCTAAAGATCAAAGTGGTAATGGCAATGATGGCACGAACACGGGGACGGTTGTGGATCGAGATGGTCCATCAGTGTATTTTCCAGAGCAAAGTACGGGATAGAATATGGGAACAAAATGGAACATATTCACGAATAATATCGATCTTGTTAATGAAGTCAGCTCAACAGTCATAGGTCCAGCTGTAGCAACAGATAATGCAGTTGCTCGTTTTGATGGAACTACTGGCAAACTTATTCAAAACTCAGGAACAACTCTCTCTGATGCCGATCTCCTCTCAACAGGTGAATTAAATTTAACAACTGACCTCGCTGTGAGTCACGGTGGAACAGGGGCATCTTCATTCAATACTGGATCTGTACTGATTGGTGGATCAACTATAACTGACACAGGCACCCTGGCCAAAGGGGAGATTATAGTAGGTGATGGTGTTGGCGCACCACAAAGACTATCGGTAGGAACAAATAATCAAATACTCTCAGTTGATGACGCCGAAGAAGCGGGTCTAAAATGGATTGAAGAGGGAGCAAATATGCAGAAATCAGCTTTTGGAGAAATGTTAACAGCAAACTTGATTCCTGCCGTTCTCGTTCATTTCCCATATAATTTGAATACAGACATCGTAAATACGACGACGGCTGGGTCTGGAACAGTTACACATTCAGAGCAATTTGCCATAATATCAACGGGAGCAGCCACAAGTAGTAGTGCTCAGCTTCTTACCAATAGGTTTTTGGAATACCAGCCGGGACAGGGCGGCTTAATTCGTTTTACAGCCATTTTTACTGACGGAGTGATCGGTAGTTCACAGATTATTGGCGCTGGAAATGCAACCGATGGATTTTTCGTTGGTTATAATGCAGATTCTTTCGGCGTGATGCGGCGTTCAGACTCAGTTGATACATGGGTTCCACAGCCGACATGGAATATAGATCCTATGGATGGTACTGGGCCGTCTGGACAGGTTTTGGATACGAATAAGGGCAATGTATTTCAAATACGATATCAATGGCTTGGCTTTGGAGCAATTACCTTTTCTATAGAAGATAGTGCGACGGGTGCATTTCAAGAAGTTCATAGACTTGCCTACGCAAACTTGAACACTTCAGTATCGGTACAAAATCCGTCATTCCCTTTTCGTATTGAAGCTGAAAATACCACAAATAATTCTGATATTGTCATCAAATCACCTTCAATCGGCATGTTCAATGAAGGATTTGAGAACAACAAGTCTTACACAAGAAATGCAATAGATAACGAAAAGACCCTCTCGGCAGCGACAGAAACTAATATATTAACCATCAGAAATAAAACGACATATCAATCGGTGACGAATTCTGTACAAATCCAGCCTGATTTCCTGACTGTAGCATCAGATGGAAATAAAAATTTCACCTATCGAATTTATGTCAATGCGACATTGGGAGGATCTCCTAGTTATGCAGATATTTCGACAAACACTTCAGTAGTAGATTATGATACGGCGGGCACTACTGTTTCAGGTGGCACCTTAGTGGCAACGATTATAACATCAAAAACCGGTCAAAATTCGGTGGCTTTTAATGAGTTTGGATTTATCCTGTCACCTGGATCCACATTAACAGTATCAGCCGAAAGTTCGCAGGCTGGAGATGCTACGGTGGGAATAAGTTGGCAAGAGAGATTTAGCTGAGGAAATGAGATGACAAGATCAGGAAATAATCGTCCATTTAAGTATGGGGCAAAAGATCGCAGAGAATTCATTGTCTCTGATGGTGAAGTAGCAATTCAGGTACAGAATGATGGTTCTGGAAACGCCATTTATATCGGTAGGGCTAAAGTTGGCACATCGGGTAGCGAGTCAAAATGGCAGATATCATTTCAAACATATGATGGCAATGATGCATTATTGACTAGGACATGGCCACAGAATGATGAAGGGAACCCATCCTCAGAATATGAGTTTATATGGGACAACCGTGCCACGTATGTGTATGCCTGACCGGTTGTCCTGAGATTATCCATTACGGAGAGGAGAAATTGTATGCCATTTAAACTTAATCCAGTTACAAGCGAACTCGATTTAACAGATGGTGCTGGAGGCAGTGGTGGTGGCGTTGACACGATCACGGGTGATTCCGGAGGAGCTGTTAGTCCTGATGGTAGTGGTAATTTTAATCTCATCGGAGATGCAACCCAAGCATATCTAACTACCGAAGGAACGCCAGCGAGTAACCAGATAGAGGTAAAACTTCTGGAGCCAGCAGCAGATGGAGAACTTCTGATTGGTCATACGGCCAATGCAGAACCATCAGTTGCAACTTTGACTGCGGGAAGTGGCATTAGCATAGCCAATGGTGCTGGCGCTATCACTATTTCATCAACGGCGACGTCATCGCTTGACATGCCAACAGATTCAGGCACAGCAAGTGCGGCTGGGGGTGAAATTGATATTTTTGGCGGGTCTGGAATCACGACTTCCGGTTCTGGAAATACCGTCACCATTACAGCGGCAGCTATTGTCCCAACTAGTTTTGTTACCGATTCAGGAACAGCAGCTCCAGTCGGTAATACGCTAAATATAGTAGGTGGTACAGGAATCAGTACTAGTGGATCAGGTTCCACAGTTACAGTTACTGCAGCGAATAACGGTGATGTTGTCGGCCCAGGATCCTCTACGGATAATGCAGTCGCGAGATATGATGGAACAACGGGAAAGTTACTGCAAGATTCATCAGTACTTATCGATGATTCAGATGTGATGAGTGGTATTACGCAATTGAACGTAGACAACCTGCGTCTTGATGGAAATACCGTATCTTCAACAGATGTAAACGGAGACGTAATCCTTGGTCCAAATGGAACTGGTGGAGCAGTTGTGACAACTGATTTAACAGTTGGAAATGCTTCACAAGATGTATCATTTACAGTCAATGGAGCATCTATCGCTGGAACAGTTAGCGCTGAAGGGTTAAATGCCAGTGATCTTGGTGGTTATATTAGTCATAGACATTCGGCAACCGCAGGATTTGGGGGCCATTTTCTTGGGCTTAGAAGTCGCGGAAGCCATGCATCTCCTTCCGTTGTAGCAGACAATGATGTTCTTTATCTCACCGCCGCGGCAGGTCATGACGGTACTGATTATGCATTAGCAGGGCAAATCTCAATCGAAGTAGATGGAACGCCAGGCGCTAATGATATGCCCGGACGAATTATATTGTCGACTTCAGCAGATGGCGCACAGACTCCAACTGAAGCTTTTCGAATTGATAGTTCCCAGGTGATTACCCTTGCTAATGCGCTCCCAGTTGCGTCAGGTGGTACTGGAGATACTTCTTATACTAATGGTCAGCTCCTAATTGGTAACACGACGGGTAATACGCTAGGTAAGGCAACCTTGACAGCAGGAGATGGAATATCCATCACTAATGGAGCATCCTCGATTACAGTAGCAACGAGCGGCGGTGGACTGCCATGGACTGTTGTTACTGGGGCTACTCAAGCATTGGCAGTAGATAACGGTTACATAGGAAACCGAGCAACGGCAATAACATATACCTTACCGGACACTGCAGCAGTAGGCTCAATTATCAGAATCACAAATATTGGTGCTGGATTACCGGTAATTGCCCAGAATGCTGGTGAATCTATCAATGTAGTTGGGTCAACTACTACTGTAGGTGTTGAAGGTTCTTTGACGGCTACGGAGCAATTTGATTCCATTGAATTAGTCTGTGTAGTGGCTGATACCACCTGGAATGTGCTTAGTATGACTGGAAATTGGACAGTAAGTTGACGGTAAATGGATAGTTCGCCTATGCTGGAAAACATCCAGGAGGCGATAATGAGAAAATGTAAAACTTGCGGAGAAGAGAAAGAACTTGAGTTATTCAAAAAACAAAACATATGGAGAACTCATACCTGTAAACTTTGCCACGCAAAAAAGTATCGGAGTGGAAAGCCAAATACAGGCAGATTTAAAAAAGGGCATAATCCTTGGAATAAAGGAATGGATGGAGTCCCCAAGCGCACAGAGCCGAGATATAAAAAAATCGGTAGAAAGCTTCATTCAGAAGATAGGCAAGGATATAAAGCATGCGATTGGGTTGTTAAGGTTATGGATAGAGATGGCCACAAGTGCCAAACATGTGGAGCTTTGGAAAATTTGATAGCCCATCACATCATACCCTGGGACGATGATGCATCCAAAAGGTTTGACATAGAAAATGGACAGACGTTGTGTAGGAGTTGTCATTCAAGGCATCATAGATTAGAAGAAACAAAGAACAGGAATTGACATGACCAGTATAAACGCATGGGGATCGGACGATCCAGTAGAGGAAACAAAAGGCGGAACAGGAACAGCGACATTTACCACCGGTGATATTCTCTATTCCGACTCAGCTAATTCTCTTGCCAAACTGGCGATAGGAAGCTCAGATGAGGTATTAACAGTTTCCGGCGGAGTTCCTGCGTGGGCAGCGGCTACTGGTGGTGGCGGAATTGTTCATTTGGCTACACAAACAGCATCTACCAGCGCATCATTGGACTTCACCTCCTCTATTGATTCAACATATAACGTTTATCTTTTCATCTTGGATGAAATGCAACCAGATACGAATAGCGTTGATGTTAAAATGAGAACAAGCACGAATGGAGGCGTTTCGTTTGATGCATCAGGAGATTATGATTGGGGATATAGTTATTACGGGCCGTCCATCAGTGCAAATGGAGGATTCAGTGGTTCAAATGAATTTGTTCTTTGTGGAAGCAATAGCAGCGCGAGGGTAGGAACCGGAACCAATGAACACTATAGCGGACGTGTGTATCTTTATAATCCGTCGGGAACACAATTGGTAAAAGCTAATTGGGATGGTGTCCTCAAAAATCAAGGTGGATCAGTATGTACGATGCGTGGTGGTGGATATAACCGAAACACAGCAGATGTAGATGCAGTTCAATTTTTGATGGGTTCAGGAAATATATTAGCCGGAACAGTCAGAATGTATGGTATGACAACGCCATCATAAAAACGTCTCGAATCTGAGATAATAGGAGAAATAATGGTGCTACATAAAATGGTCAATGGCAAGAAAATTGACCTCACTCCAGAAGAAGAAGCTGACGTACGAGCAGAATGGAAGGCAAACGACGACAAGTACGCGGCTGCTGAGAAGCGAATAAGTGACTATTGTGCTTCTCGAAAGCTCTTGAAAACATCAGTCAAAGCAAAACTCACGAAACTCGGTCTTACTGATGAAGAGATTGCACTATTCATTAAAGGTGATGATGAGCCGGTTCCATTTGAGATCGGAGCTACCTAAATGGCAAAGATCAGAATAGAATATGAATTCGACTATTATGAAGATGGGCATGAAGTTACCCAAATCATGCGTGCAAGTGAGTATTATTCCGTTCTATATGATATAGATCAGGAGCTTCGGAGTAAGATGAAACATGGCGAAGATAGTTGGCTCGAAATTGAAGAGGTTTATGACTATTTATCCAAGATTAGGGACATGATTCATGATTCAGGAGTTCTTAGAGATGATTACTAAAGAGATCTTAGCAAAAATTATTATATGTGCAGCCATGATAGGTTCGTTTTGTGGAGGATGCACTTACATTAATCATAAGCTGGGTCTAGAAGACGATCACTTCGTAGAAGAGTCATTGGAGGCCGTGATTGAGCATCATACGGGTCAAGATATCGATCTATCTCCATCATCTCAAGAAGATTAATCTTCGATAGCGTCGTTACTTAACCACACCGCAGGTCCAATTTTGGAAACATTCTCATGTTTTACTCGATAGAATGCTAGACCATCGACCCCAGGAGAATCGAAGTATCCTTGCAGACCCCATGGCTTTACCTCTGTTATAACCATGAAACATCCACCAAATATTTCGTCATACTCCGGGTCAATTTGTACGACATCACCAACCGATAATACTTTATTCATGCGATCCATTTAATCAAGGGTTTTGCTTCCGTGTGGAACTTAAGGCGCTCGTTCTCCGCCCTCACATCGACCAACTGCTTTCGTAAGCTTCCTATTTCTGCGAAGAGTCTCTTTCTCACTTTGTTGTGTGACAACTTCAATGCCTCTAGCGACTCCCATAGAGCAGATAGTTCGTTTTTTGGTGTGTTGAATAGATCTAGCTGTATGTCCATTATTCAACCTCGCCATAACAACTCTTGTAACTCATCAGCACGAAAAGCATAGTACTGGGCGTCTTTAACATAACGTTTCGAGGCTACAAAATGAGAATAGGAATCCCCGGCGATCGATCCAAGAGTATTAAGACAAGTGCTTATTACGACACCATAGACATTTCGAGTGGCAAGACCTGAAATAGCTCCCGCGATAGCAGCTCGAGTGGTTCGTTCGATATGTATATCAGAGATTCGAGCAGCTTCTCTATCAGCATTATCTAAACAGATATTCATTTTCTTCACACAGAAATGAATTTCATCCCAGATGCGTTGCCTCTGTGCGTCATTCAAAAAACATTCCGATTCATGGGAACGTCTCGTATCAACAGAAAAAAAACAATCTGGTTCATAGGAACAAATGCTATCAGAAGCATGTAGTGATCCGGTTAAAAGAAGTGCGGTCAATAATAATTTTGTCATAATATCTCCAATAAATTTATAAGTGCCATTCCAATCGTTACGAGTACTATGTCTCGAAAATAACTCACAGGTTCTCTTACAGAATGACGCAAATAATCAATCAAAAACTCGCAAACACCAACACTCAATCCAAATATCACTGAATACATCATCTTTCTTTCTTCCTAGAGAACTTCATAACCCATTGCTCTTTCGCCTTCTTTCGGTATTGTTCAAGGTTTACGCCTTGTAGCTCCGGAATGGCATCATAATCAATCCTCCCTCTTGAGAATGATTTACTCAGAGTTAAGGGACCACAACGGGAATTACGACCATCGGAGTCATCGATTAAGATAGCTCGTATTTGATCTCTTTCCTGTTTTAGCGCAGAGAGTTGCGTATCAATTTCCTCTACTCTATGAGCGTATGCACACCATGTGGCTCCTTCTCTCACCTCGTAATCCTTATCCGTAAGGCTTGGTGGCGTAGAAGTTTCCACGCAATTCCAAAACTTCTTTTCCTCCTCAATTAGGCATTCAATGTATCCGTCATCTCGATAGACTTTGAGAGCCACTCCATTAGTTCCATCGTATGAGTAGTACCATAACATTTCGAGACCAATACACGCAAGCTGATGTTGCAATTGCGGCATATAGTAATGAGGAACTTCACCGCTAAGAGCACATTCATGGGCTTTTTGCCCAGGGCATTTAATCTCAACAGCAGCAGAACCGTCTATAGAGACACCGTCCATGCTAGCCATCATAAAAGAATGTTCGAGGTGATACACAACTTGTGGGAAGACCTCTAGTCCCGTAGCATCCTCAAACGCTTTACGAGCGAGCGGTTCCATTTCAGTACCGCGCTTCATAGCCCAAGTCTCTTCCTGAGGCGGTGACATCCCGAGCTTATCCTCCCATAGTTGATAGGGAGTTTTCCACGGACTATCGCCCATGATGATCGGGGCATCACTAGCCCCAATAAAGTTCTTACGGTGAGCCAGCCATTCGGCTGACCCCTGGACGTGTATTGGATTCATGAAAGGATCAGTCATTGGCTTCCTCCACCATTTTCTTAATCCATTGGACAGCTCCTGGATAGCGATCTACTGTGATGCTAGCCATGTTTCCGTTACAATTTGCTAACACAAGGTCTCTGATCTCAGTGTGTCCATTGATGAGCTTCTCTAGATCAGCCACTTGACTCTGTGTGATGAACTTAGCAGAAGGGGTGGACTTACCGGAAGCAGCGTTTCCATCATCGTCATCGTCAGAAACGACACCCAGAGCAGCAGATAAACTATAGCGCTTTGCATAAGAAGTTGCCGATCCAATTCCATGAGCATCTTTCTTTCCGAGAGGAACAATAAGAGGACCAAACTCAATCCACTGGCCAGACACATGCATAACCCTGGTCGTAACAGCAACGCCATCTGAGATGGTAGTTGCTTCTTGTAAAACAGAAAGTCCGTTAGTAGCTAACGGTTCTCGTATTGAATCGAAAATAGAAGTTAGGTCGCAAAACTTAGAACGGAAATGTGGGTTTTTAGCATTTTTGATAGCGGGCTTCATTTCGCTCTGCGCTTTAGCCAAAGCTGTGGCAAGTTCATTAATTGATTCAGATGTTTTCATTTATTTCTCCATGTTTTGTTGTTAAGAATTCGGCTAATGGTCATCGGAGACACATTAAATTTTATAGCCATTTTGTTTTGTGAAAGATGGGCACGATTAGTCCTGATCCATTCAACTTGAACAGTGTTTAACTTAGCCATTGGATTTTGCTCACCAGAAGATGCGCCATGAGCACCGCCTCTTCCTTTAGAAATCATATCCAAAACATTATCCCGTTGAGTTCCAAGAAAAAGATGATCCGGATTAACACAATTTCTAACATCGCACCTATGTAAAACCTTTAGTGTTTTTGGAATTGGACCAAAATGCATTACCCAAGAAACCCTATGTGCGAAGTGTTCTCCAGCATAATTAAAACGGCCATACCCAGAATGATCGAGACATCCAATCCAAAACCAACATTCACTTAACCCATAGGCAACCTTTTCAAAAAATCGAATAGATGGTGCGTACTTACAGTTACCGTTACGATGAAACTTCTTTTTGAAGCTCTTAGAAAGAGATACTACTCGATCAGACTCCATCTCGTTGTAATTTTTCACTATAAACTCCTATCTAGCATGCAGCGCTGGTAGCCAAGATGCCACATTGCATAGTTGCGTAGCTCCTTCCTCTCTAACAGAGGCTGCTGGGGTTCAAATGGTATCTCCAACTGGTCACATACTTCTTCAAGACTAGATTCTAGTTGTTTTACGCTTCCAGTCTTGTAGAGAGACTCCAGGATTCCGATCACGTGGTCTTTGAGGTGATCGTAGTCTGGTAATTCACTTTCATGGAAATATCCATGGTCACTTGGACAATCGTTGTAATCTAACATGGTGCTCCTGTGTGTTAAGCTAATCCCGAATTGACCTGAAGCGCACGGTCGTCAAGTCATAGTTCTCTTTAGTAGCTTCGGCAATGAATTCGCGTCTGCTCATCTTGTAATTGGTGTAACATTCACTTCGATAAATTCTCTCGCTTGGCTTTCCATTAACGAGCTTACGCCCTTCGGTTATATTCCTTACATGCAGATAGTTTTTCATCGTATCCTCGCTTTTGAGATATCACAACTATAACACATGTGTGTTCCATACGCAACATAAAAAATGATGGGTGAAAGAAAAAAAGCTCTGTGATAGGATATATTGCGTATACAGGAGGTTTACACGTGAATCTTAGAGATTATTTATTAGAACGCGGCATCAAGCAATCTGAATTTGCTGACATGATCGATACAGGAAGAGCACATTTATCGTGTGTGATTACCGGAACACGTAAGGCAGGCAGGAGCCTGGCAAGAAGGATCGAAAGAGCCACCAATGGAGAAATTACTGCAGAAGATGTTTTATCAGGGAAAGTTACAGGCTACGAGGGAAAGCCCAAGCGCGTGGCAGCTGCACATATCAAGCCAATAATGCCCGGAGAGGAAAACAGTTCTTGCAGAAAAGTTTTTAGTCTCATATAAAGAATGGGCAAAGAAAAAGAAGGCGGGCCCCCGCACCATACGTAGCCCGCCTTTACACACACAAAATCACCGTTAGGTGAAAACGCCCAGTAGCATGGGCTAAAAAAAACCAACCCCCCCCGTTTTGCTGGGAAAATCGACCATTTCTGCAAGAAGACTATCATGAAACTGGAGATAAGTACAATGAAAAAAGACGAGATAGACAAAAGAAAAAGCCCGCGCTGCTTTACGGGGCAGAAACGCGGGCAAAATAAAAGGATACACATCATCAACAAAGGAGATAGCGTACCATGTCACACAATATAACAGATCATCACTTATGGGCACAAGCCAAAAGATACTATCCAGATGACAGCAACCCTATGGGCTACGTTTATGGGATTTTTGACCAGGAAGGAACAGTTTTATATATAGGACAAACGAAGAACATTGAAGCACGGATGTCTGGACACTCTCACGTGGTAGATGAGGATGTCCAAGTCCTATACATCGAAGTACCTCGTGAGGAGCTATCAAACGTAGAAGCCGAATACATTCTTCATTTCCTGCCACCACTCAATAAAACCTTTCCCAAGAGCACAAGTTTAAGCACTTTGGACGCATACAATAAAGTGGATAGGAGGTTCTATAACCAACGCGTTCTAGTACTCAGCTACATAGAGTCTATGGGTATCAAAGGCAAGCATGGTTATTTCAGAGTTAAAGATCTGGAGCAAATATCAGCAATTCTTCCCGAGGCAGGTGAGTGATGAGCATTCGGAAAGAGAGAGGCACTACAATGACAACCCAGCAGCGAAGGGGGTGAGATTATGACGCAGTGCAGAGCAGTTCATGACAAGAACAATCCATATCTTACAATCAATACAACAATTGCAACAGATGACCGTATTAGTTGGAAGGCTAAGGGAATTTGGTTCTATGCGTTTAGTAAGAGAGATGATTGGGTCTTCTATTTTAAAGATTTAGAAAAACGAAGCACAGATGGAAGAGAGTCTCTAAGAGCGGGTTTAAAAGAGCTAGAAAAGGCCGGATATTTGGAAAGAAAAGCTACCAGGGGAGAGCGCGGAAAAATGACTGGGCAGGAGTGGATATTTTATGAAACCCCTAGGAAGATTGAAACCATCGATGACGATTTACCGAAAGACGGGAAACCCGCTATACGGGAAACCAGTCAGGCGGATAATCGCCCCCTAATAACTAATGAATATAAACAAGTAATAAAAGAAGAACTACTACCGCGCGCGACTTCTGAGTCTCCAAAGAAATCAGTAGTAGTAGTTCCTTCTCTTTGTCTTCAGTTAGGAGCGGACGAAGACTCCTATCGTCGTCTTTTGAAGCTCTTTCCCGAGGAGAAGATCATCGCCGCGTGTAAGCTCGCTGTCGAGCAAGGCACTAAGCCAGAGATCTTCTTCGGCTGGGTAAGAGATTGCATCCAGAAAGGCTACAAGCCAAAGCCCTCGAAAGAGAGCAACGTCGCAGAGAACCGCAAGTGGGCGAGGGAGACATTCGCCAGACGCAATCTTCCCAATGTCAACATCGAAGCTCTAAACCAAACTTTGGAATTCGTGTATCTCGGCTCGTCCAAGCCGCCAGATGTGTTTGATTACAGCATGCAAGCGTTCAAAGAGGTCGTCGGAGAGCATTACAGAAGGCTTCAGGAGCTCATACGAAGCGGCTGACGGGCCTAATGGCGGTTAAGGAAGGGAATCATACCAGGAAGAAAAGATAGGCCAGTAGAGGCCAACGAGAGGCGTTTTAGATGATTGAGAAAATTTATGAAGAAAATATGAAGGATAACATGTCCGAGATGGAGAAGCTAGAGTTCCCTGAACTTGTGCGCTACTGCCGGGAGCTGATGGGGCTGAAGCAGTACGCATGCTCGGAGTATCTCGGATTTGAGCAGCCTAGATATAAAAAACTTGAGCTCGGAAGGTTCGCGGAACCACTCGAATCATGGGAAATGCATAGGCTTGAGACCTTTTTTAAGCTTCCGGATGGAATGTTGCAAAAGAAACAGAGGCTTTACCTAACACGAGGTGCCAGCGACCGAATGGCAGCAGGAAAGAGCGTGTGGAATGAATTCGAAGATACAGCCGGTGCGAGAAGCACACGAGCAAATGGTGATTATAAACGAGTGAAGGGCGAGATGTGAATGTAATAACAGCTGCGATACCGGGTGTTCCAAATACGAAGCTGAGGCCGCGTTTCTCGAGGTACAAGGGGCGTGTCAAGACTTACGACCCCCAAGCGGATGATAAGAAGACGGTGCAATGGCAACTGAGATCTCGAATGGTAGGAAAGGAGCCACTGGATGGACCCGTGTCTCTCTCCTGCATTTTCATCTTCCCTAAGCCAAAGAGCCGGAAGAAGCTGAAGGAGGTTTTTCATACTGTGAAACCCGACTTGGATAATCTGATCAAGTGGATTGGGGATGTTGGAAATGGGATATTGTGGCATGATGATAAGCAGATAGTCAGTATTTCTTCGGTAAAGATTTACGGTGAGTCTCCAAAAACCATCATCACAGCGAGCAAGGTATGATTGGTGTAGTAGAAACCCGCAAGGTAGTAGAGATCGAGCTGGAACGCTCGGAAGTGATCAATATTCTCAATGGCGCGGAAATGCGTGGGCATCTTCAGATCAGACATGAGAAAAGTGATGTGCCGATGGATTGTAAGATTTATTGCTCGAATCCAGAAGTTGGAGAAGAGGAAAAGTCTGAGGATGAGTAGTGGGAAAATTTTGCCCCAATTGTGATAATGCCCGTTGGCTTGTGTGGAGACCCATCGAACACGCACCAGTCGGAGTCGATGTCCTCGCCTATTGGAAGTGTGGACGCATGGCTGTTGCTTGCTATACCGGAAAAAAGGATGCAACATGGGAATGTCCACTTTGGGAAGTAGAATGCGAATTAGAACCAGACTCCCCGGAGGGGTGGGTGCCATTACCGAAGTTTTCGTATGATTGGTTGGAATGATGACGGGTTAGAGAAGATCAAATGCCCTAATTGCGGATGGGTTCATTTCGTTACTGAAGATGGAAATGGAGCAGATACCTGCTTCTTTTGCAGTTGGAGTGCATCGCATATGGTACCAGCAGAAGAGGGCGATTGCCCTATAGGGTGTACCATTCAAGGAGTTAACAGAAGCGAATATGAGAGAGGAAGACAGAGATAATGCCATTCAAATCAGAAGCTCAAAGACGTGCGATTTATGCCAAGGACGCGGCTTTAGCCGAGAAGTTCGAAAAAAAGACCAAGAAGAAGACGCTGCCGGAAAGGGTCTCTCAGCCGAAGAAACAGAAATCGGGTTCTTCGAGTACCAAAAGAAAAATAAAGTCACCGAAGCGCGATCGGAATCGCGTGTATTAGATAAGGAATAAAACATGAAGTTTATCGTGGTATTCACGTACATGGATGGTGAGGAGTTTGAAATTCAGGTTCATCCCAATGACATGGAGAAATTTATAGGAGCTTTGGATAAATCCGAGGTATTCTTCAACAATTCTAAAGGGGTGGGAGTATGGGTTCCAATCGATAAGATAAGATATTTCCATGTAGAGCGAGTGGATGCAAATGGAAAAAGAGTTGTGGTTAGCGATAAACAATTACAAAATGCAAATGGAGAAACTTCTAAAAGAGAAGGAGCTTCTAAAGAAGAAGGAAAGGACAGCGTGGGACCAGTTGTACAAGCTATTGAAGCCAAAGAAAAACCAGTTCCCGGAGGATAGTGATGGACGGTGACCATGAAGATGAAGAATACGAGTTTATATTTCCCTGTGCTCCTGAAGATAAGTCATTTATAGATAATGTTTATTTGTGTGGGGTTTATGAAGGGTCTAAGGACACGTGCAATCTATTCATGGATTTTATTGGTAAAGCCGAGAAGGTAGAACTCGATCCGGAGAATCTTATCGCTGAATTAAAGGGTCTGGCCTTCGTCAGTCTTGGTTGTTATGAAAGAAGGTTAACAAAGGCAAAGGAAAGAATTATCGATGAGTATTGAATGCATTGAATACAAAAGCCATGCCAGTGGAGCTTTACAAGGGTTTGCTAACTTTAGGGTACCTAAAATGGGCATTGAGTTGTTCGGATGTGGCGTCTTTAGCAAAAATGGCAGGCGCTGGATAAACATGCCGAGCCGAGAGTATCAAGACCAAGAATCTGGCGAGAAGAAATACATCAGCATCATGCGATTCATGGAAAAGACTCATAACGAAGCCTTTTGTAAGGCAGCTTTACAGGCGCTTGATGAATGGTGTGAGAAGCAGGGATTAAACGATATCAAGCAACCAGGAGAAGACACCGGTCAAGGTGATGGAGTTCCGTTTTGACAGTCCGATTTCCTGGGCTTCCAGGCTTTACATTCTTGGTTCTCTTGGTTCTAAAGTTAACAAAGCTGGCAGGTATTAGCTGGTGGTGGGTGTTTTCACCTTGGCTGGTTGTCCTGGCAATATTATTGTTGTGGTTTATAATTTTCACATTTTTGGAGGAGTAGTGGCTAGATCATCCAGCGGTAGAGCAAAGCCAGATGGTATGCGCCGCAAGACGAAAGCGGAGCGATTAGAGGAAATGTCTCCTAGGCGAAGAGGTAATAGACTAAAAGAAGAGCTAAAAAAGGCCGATATTAACAAACGCGGCCAATCACATCGAAAACGGACATAAATATGCAATGGAAATTAGAAACGAGGGAGCTATCGGAGCTTCGTGGATATGAAAAAAACCCAAGAAGTCTCAGTGATAAAGAACACAGGCACTTGTCTGATTCCATTGACAGATTTGGATTGGTCGATAAGCCCGTTATTAACCGAGATAACACCGTTATCGGTGGCCACCAGAGGATTGAGGTGCTCGCGGCGAAGGGTGCAACAGCAGTGGAGTGTTGGGTACCGAACCAAGAACTCGATGAGAAAGACATGGAGGAGCTTAATATTCGCCTCAATCGCAATAATGGTTCTTGGGATTATGATATTTTGGCTAATTCGTTCGATGTAGGTGATTTACTTACATGGGGATTCGATGAGGATGACCTAGGTCTAGGAAAGCCAGAAAAACAAAAGAAGGAAGTAAAGCCGGTGATCTCTTTGGAGTTCAGTAACAAGGATACGATGCTTGAATATATGCAGAAATGTGAGGAGATAGCTCAATCGTCGTCAGCAAAAATGAAGGTGAGAGGATGAGTGAAAAAAGAGCACCTAGACCGAAAATTTCAAAAGAAAGGATTGAGGCGGCTAGACCGCAAGTTGTAAAGCTAGCAAGGCTTGGCTGTACCGACAAGGAAATTGCGTCTATTATAGATTTCGGTGAAGAGTCAGTAAAACGCCACTTGCGCGCAGAACTTGATGAAGGACGAGGTAATCTTCGCGCGTCATTGCGCAAAGCTCAGGTTGAGGCGGCTATCGCTGAGAAAAACCCGACGATGCTTATTTGGCTAGGTAAGTGTTATCTTGGGCAGAAAGAGCCTAAGAAAGAGCTAGAACACTCAGGTAAAGTCGTCGTCGAAAAGGTTATATTCGCGGATGACAAAGAAAATTAGAATACCTGACATGGTTCCCAGAAAATACCAACTCCCTTTCTTTAGGGCGATGGATTCTGGAAAGAAGCGGGCTGTTCTCGTATGGCATAGAAGAGCAGGCAAGGAAATTACCTGCTGGAATTATATGATAAGAGAGGCGTGCTGTGGACGAGTGGGTACTTACTGTTATTTTTTTCCTACCTCACGTCTTGGTCGCAGGATTTTGTGGGATGGTGCTAATAAAGATGGCAAGAGATTTGTAGATTATATTCCTAAGGAATTGATTCAAGGGCAGCCTAATAGTGTAGAGATGAAAATAGAGCTTGCCAATGGATCTGTTATCCAAATAATGGGCACGGATAAGATTATCAACGTTGGTATTAACCCGATTGGCTGCGTCTTCTCGGAGTTTTCACTACAGGATCCGAAGTCGTGGGCGTTTGTACGTCCAATTCTCCGCGAGAATGATGGGTGGGCGGTTTTTAACTTTACGCCCCGTGGAAAAAACCATGCCTACGATCTTTATCAAATGGCAAAAGATAATGACGATTGGTTTTGCGAGAGGCTGACTATCAATGATACTGGCGTGCTCACTGAAGAAGATATGGAGGTAGAGCGGCAAGAGGGAATGAGCGAAAATCTCATTCAGCAGGAATATTATTGCAACTTTGACCAAGGAATAGAGGGCTCGTTTTATGCCAAGCTCCTCAATGAGGCCGAGAAAGAAGAACGTATCACTAATGTGCCGTATGATCCATACTGCAAGGTCGATACGTATTGGGATTTAGGGGTATCGGATAGTACAGCCATCATCTTCGCTCAAAATGTTGGTCAGGAGATCCACATCATTGACACATATTCTAACGAAGGTGAGGGCCTTGATCATTATGCAAGAGTGGTAGAACAAAAGGCGGCGGATGGGCTTTGGCAATACGGGAAGCATTGTGCTCCTCATGATATACAGGTTAGAGAGCTTGGGCATGGAGCGAAGACGCGGTTACAAATGGCCCGGGATTTGGGGTTGAATTTCGAAGTAGTGCCAAATCTCTCGATCCATGAGGGCATTGAAATGGCGCGCGGCATGTGGCATAAGCTGTGGATTGATAAGGACAAGTGTAGTTTCCTTATTAAGTGTCTCGAGAACTACCACAGAACTTATAATGAACGTCTTAATGTATTCTCTGATAAGCCATGCCATGATTGGTCCAGCCATTTTGCGGACTGTTTTCGGTACATGGGCGTGATGCAGAACAAGACTAGACGCAGTCACATGACAGAAGATGAGGCGAATAATCTTGAGAGGATGTATGCAAACAGGTATTAATAAATAAGCATTACAGGTAGACTACGACTAAATTTATCAGTAAAGCAGCTTTACAATTAGATCAGGACGCAGGATTGGTCATCAGGAATGGGATGCGATGGTATATAACACAGATTTAGGCATTATCCAGGCTTTCGATGAATACTACAGTGAGGCGTACTCCGCTTGGGATCCGTACTTTCCTGAAGCTGATAGGGATTTGCGCTTCTATCTGGGTGACCAGTGGGATGAGAACGAAAAGAAAGCTCTGTTTGCTGAAGGTCGAAATACCTTCGTTTTCAACCGCATCCGCCCTGTAATTAACATGATCACGGGTTACCAAAGACAGCATCGCTTGTCTTCTATGGTAACACCTGTTGAAAGTTCCGATCAGAAAACTGCCGACCAGCTTTCCCAGTGTTTAATGCACGTGATGAACTATGGTGATGGTTACCAAACAATTAGTGATTGCTTTGCTGGGGCGGTTAAAACGGGTTGGAATCTTGCTTCGGTTTGGTTGGATTATCGGGATGATCCTGTCAATGGAGATATACGCTTTAGTCGCGAGCCATGGAACGGCTTTATCCTAGACCCCTACCTTACAAAGCTTGACCTTTCAGATTGCTCATATATTCTAAGGCGAAAATATATCGGTGTTGATATCGTAGCGTCTCTTTTGCCTGGCCAAGAAGAGGAAGTTCATGCTTTACATCGTATTGGATGGGAGCGCGATGACAAGTTTACGTGGCTTCCTTACCAGCGCCAGCCCAACGGGCAAGACCTCATGGCATACAATGAGTTCTATATGCAGCGTTGGAAGTCCCAGCCCATACTCGTTGATATGGAAACAGGTCAGCATCGCGATTGGGAAGGCGACAAAGCTCTCTTTCAGCAACTCAAAGCAATCAACCCCAACTTCGAGCTCTCTTCCAGGCAAAAGCGATATATCGAGATGCATATTATCGTAAATGACCAAGTGATGCGAACGGAAGAGAATCCATATGGGCTAGACGAGTATCCCTTCGTCCCATATACAGCAATTTGGGAACCGGAAAGCGATCAATGGGGGCTGAAAGTTCAGTCCCTTATTCGTTGTATGAGGGATCCTCAGCGAGAGGCGAATCGCCGTCGCTCACAAATGATTGATTTGCTCGATAGCCAAATTAACTCCGGATGGATAGCTACAGAAGGCGCTGTTGTAAATCCTCGTTCTCTTTTCCAAGCTTCGCAAGGAAAGGTTGTCTGGAGAAATCAAGACGCAGCGCCAGGGGCTATTGAAAAGATTCAGCCCGCTCAGATTCCCCCCTCAATGTTTCAACTCCAGCAACAATTCGATGCCGATATTAAGGAAATTGCCGGTGTTAATGATGCTGCATTTGGCCAAATGGAATCAGGTAATGAAAGTGGCATTCTTGCCATGCTCCGTCAAGGCGCTGCTATTACTAATCTTCAGGATGTATTTGATAACCTTAGGGTATCTCAGAAGCACATGTCAAGCTTAGCACTCAAGCTCATTCAAGGATGGACGCCGGAGAAGGTCCAACGAATCATTAATGAAGAGCCAACGCCAGAATTCCAAAATAAGGAATTCACCAAATATGACTGTGTTGTCCAAGAAGGTCTTCTTACTGATACGCAGCGTCAAGTCTTCTTCCGTCAAATGGTCGATATTAAGCAGCTTGGCGAGCCAATGCCTCCTGGGTTCCTTGCCAAGATCGCACCAATTCAGGGTAAGTCCGAGTACAACGAGGACATGGAAGAGTTCCAGAAACAGCAGCAGCAAGCAGCTCAGCAGGCTGAACAGCAACAACAAGCACTTCTTCAGGCACAAATGCAACTTGCGCAATCTCAATCACTTCAACAGGTTGCTGGAGCAAAAGAGCGCTTTACACGTTCAGTTGCAAACCTTGGTCTAGAAGATGAAAGAGCATCGGAAGCGATTCAAAATAGAACGCAGGCTGTTCTCGATCAGGCTAGGGCTATTAAAGAACTTGATGAAATTGATGTAAGAACTGCCAAGGAAGAACTTGCATTAGCGGCTTTACTTCGCGAGAAGAATAGACTCGAAGAAGAGCAAATTAAGGCTGATGATGTCACGATTTCTGCCGCCGTTGCGGGAAGTCCGCAATCAGGGGCACTTAACCAAACCCAACAGGAGGTCCTAGATGAAGGACTATAAAAAAATGATGGGCGCTAAAGCAGGGAAGGTCATGAAGAATCATGGCAATACATCTGCTATTAAAGCGGATGCCCAGAAATTTGATATGGGCCGTATGCAAAGGTCCAAGATGGAGCGCAAAGGCTATCCAGAGAAAGCACATGAATATAAGTACTAATTCATAAAGGTTAGTAATGGTACAAGAGTTAGGAGAGACAACACAGGAAATGATGAAGGCTGATGATCAGGCTGTCCAAGACATTCTGAATCGCAGACCTAAAGGTCATTACTGGATTGTCATTCACCACAGACCGGCCAAAGTGAGAATGGATACAGGAGAGTACGTCCTGATTCGTTTGATCAAGGATTATGACAAGCGCCCGAAGCCATTGCTTGGCACGATCATCCTAGAGGTGAAAGACGGGGACATCGTAGATCATAAAATTAACGTACATGACATGCCTATCGACGAAGAGCGACTTGCACCACATTTGGGCCTAGTGGATACACCAACAGTCCAGAGGGGGCGTCGTGATATTGCCGGTGCGTATGCTTACAACACAATATAGAGCCGCCATCTTAAGGGCGTAAAGGAAAACTACACATGGAAAATCCAGTAGCAGAAACGGGCGAGACAGTTGCGGTTGCCGCCGAACCGGAAGCAGTTGTACAGGAACAGCCTCAAGCTGAGCACACACCGGAAATGGTTCCGGTTACGGCTTTACAAGCAGAGAGGCGAGAACGTCAACAGCTTCAAGAGCAAATGAAAATGCTTCAAGATCATGTATCTCTGATGCAGGCAAATCAAACTACTCAGCAAGCTGCTCCACAGCAAGATGAGATGAATGGTTTGTCTGATGACGATGTTTTGACTGTTGGAGAAGCCAAGAGATTCATGGATAGAATCCAACAGAACTATCAGACCAGTGTTGAAGAGCTACGTGTTCAACAGAAGTATAGTGACTATAACGAGGTTGTTACAAAGTATCTCCCCGAAGTAGTCCAGAAGAACCCAGCATTAAAAAACACTCTTCAGAACGATCCCAACCGTTATGAACTAGCATATTACTTAGCGAAAAATAGTGACTCTTATAGAGGAGCTACACATGAGGCTAAAAAGTCTACTGAAGCACAGCGAATCATTGACAATGGCCAGAGAGCCGGGAATTTGTCAGCTGTTGGCAGTACGTCACCTCAGTCGGCAGTGAGTAATATCAAGAACATGTCGGATGAGGACTTTAGGAAGTTTGCGAATAAAAATCTGGGTCATTTTTAAACCCTGAACTAAAGGAAAGCAAATATGGCTATTACAGATGTAGCAGCATTGCCGCCAGCAGTACGGGAATACTATGATCGTCTTTTGCTCATGACGGCATACCCGCAACTGATCCACACAAAGTTCGCGCAGAAGCGCGTTCTACCCGAAAAGGAAGGTGACACGATTGTATTCCGGCGCTATGCCAGAATGAATACTGTTCCTGTCCCGCTAGTAGATGGCGTAACTCCTCCTGGAGCTGCTCTTTCTGCTACTGACATCAAGGCTCGCGTTGATTTCTACGGTAACTTCGTGACCATCACGAACCAAGTAGAACTCACAGTCGAAGACCGCGTCCTCAATGAGGCAGCACGTCTTTTGGCACAAAACCTTGGTCAAACAATTGATGAAGTAACACGAGACGTGCTTGCATCCACAGCTTCGACTGTAGCTTGCTCGAATGGTGTTAACGGAAACACTCCAACGGAGCTAACAAAAGCTGACCTCGATTCCGCTGTATTCACTTTGCTCGGAAACGACGCCGAGATGATCAGCGAAGTGGTAGTTGGCCGTGATGCCTTCGGTACAGCCCCGGTAAGACCAGCATTCTGGGCATATATTGATACTGCTCTTCTAGATGACCTAGAAGCTGTATCGAACTTTGTGCACAGCTCACAATATCCGAACCAACAATCTGTTCTAGAAGCAGAATGGGGAACAACGGGTAACATTCGCTGGCTTTACACATCAGTTGGAAGCGTATCAGCTGCAAGTCCAGCTGTGTATGACAACTTCATCATCGGTAAAGAGGCCTACGCTGTAGTGCATCTTGGCTCCGAGAGTGGGGAGTTCTATGTGGAACCTCTTGGTTCTGCCGGTTCTGCCGATCCATTGCATCAGAGAGGCACCGTTGGTTGGCAACACCCATTCGTTAGCCGTATCTTGAATGATGCGTTCATGTTGAATCTACAAGCAACTCATAGCTAAGAAGGAGGTTGAAAAATGGCACAAGTAAGAACGTTTACCTGGACCAACGCAGCTTCTGCTGTAGCTAGGGATCAGGATGTAGGATTTGAAGTGGCAGAAGTCACAACTGTAGATACCACAAATGGTGGTTCATGGTATTGGAACGATCAGATGGCTGACGCTGCTGTTCTTGATGTTGACGCAGGAACGTATGCAACGACAAACGGCTTTACGCCTCTATCTGAAAGTTCTAACTATGCAGCTTCTATTAGTGGATTTACAGTCGCTAACCCTGGTGTAATCACTGTTGACGACACAGCCCTTTATGGCTTTGCCGCTGGTGACACAATCAAGGTGGAGAATGTAGCTGATGATGGTTCGGCAACGAGCCTGAATGCTGACTATACAATTGCCTCTATCACCGCAACGACCATTACGTTAAATGAAAGCACACTTTCGTCTAGCGCATATGTCAGCGGTGGTAAGGTAACTCGTGTAAGCGATACTGATGGGGTAGCTATTCCTATTGAGAACCTTGCACGTCGTGGCATCACTGTTGGAACGACTCCGGTCGGTGCTAACAGCGCTGTCATGGTTATGGTTTGCCGAGGCAAGGAATCGGTAACTTAATCAAAAAGGGGTCTGGATAAATTCCAGGCCCTTTATTACACATGGAGTAATAATGACTACAAAAGAAGCACCAAATGTCCAAAAGGACAAAAAAGATCGCCAGAGGGAATGGCTCAAAGAACCGATAACTTTTGAGTTTTTCAACCTCGAGGAGCCAGGTGTACCCGTGAAGTTCTCGTTTGGATCGACGAACAAAACGGAAACATACACAATGCTCCATGGTGGTAAATACACTTATCCACGAGAGGTTATCCAGCATCTCGAATCACGCCAGGTTCCAATTTGGGGTTATCAACCGGATGGAAGAGGCGTAATGCAGAAGAAACTAGAGGGATATAAGTCGCGTTTTCAGTGCCGACAAATATTCGAATAATAATAGGATGACCGATGGCAGAGTGGAATCTATCTGAAATACGAACCAAAACTAGACAGCTTAGCGGTAGACTCTCAGTCGCTGAGTTGAGTAATCAGCAACTGGATGATTACATAAATAAGTATTTTCAGTTCGAGTTCCCAGCTGAAGTCAAGTTAAATCGGAATTATACTCTCCATGAGTTTAACACGACGGCAGACACTCAAGATTATGCTTTTCCATCTGATTATACTAACTTCGTCCCGGCGGCTACTCTAGACCGTCGGGAGTTGGAGTTTTATCAAGACCCAGACAAGTTCTTCAGTGAGAATCCTGAGAATGTATCGCGCTTTTCTACATGGACGGGTGATGGGGCGACTACTGGGTTTGCTAATACCTATACCAACAATGTACCAATTTCAGCAGGATCAGTAGTTGTCGATGATACTGTAGAAGTCTTTTCAGATGATGGAGCAGGTGTTTTGACTGGAAATGCCGGCGGATCTGGGACGGTAAATTACACTACTGGCGCTATATCCGTCACATTTAATGCCGCACCAGCTAACGGACAGGTAATTCAAGCAAGCTTCATTCAGTATACGGCAGGAACGCCTGTTGCTGTTTTGATGTTTGATAACGAATTTAAATTCTTTCCCATTCCTGATCGAGCTTACAGATTCCGTATCAAGGCATGGTCATTGCTTTATGTAAAGCCGGCCACAGGAGCTAATAAGACGTCTTTCACACTCCCTGATGATAAACCATTAGAAGAAGAATGGGGCGCGGCCATAGCGTTTGGAGCTGCTCGACGTATTGCTAGCGATTTTGGTGAAATGGATAGATACGGTGAGCTTACTGCACTCTATAAAGAACAAATTAACTACATTTTGACACGTACGCACGTTGACCTCGAATCCTCCCGTGCGTTGCCAATGTTTTAGGAGGCAAAATGGCGTGGGATAAAGACAAACCTGGTAACAATGAAAAGATCAGAGAGCTCGGTACGGTAATTCGGGCAAATTGGCTTGAGATTGAGCAAAATGATACAGCTGTTAAGGCAAATGCTCTCAACCAATGGGTGATTCATCTTCTGGACAGAAGCACCATTGGAGGGGCAAATACCCCGGCTCGTATTGATGACGTAGGAATGCTCTATTGTCGCGACGATGGATCAAATAACGAGCTTTTCTTCCAAGATTCACAAGACCCAGCTCAAGAGATTCAATTGACCAGTGATGGGAAAATTGGAGCGACAGATGTCGATTATGAAGCGAACTCCATAAGTTTTGATGGAACGACAACTTATAATGAGAATAATTTCATAACGCACTGGGCTACAGTCAACGCAGCAGGAACAGTCGTGGCTAGTTCTGGGAATATTACGGCAGCGTTAGCCGGTGGAGTATACACAATGACATTTGGAGCTGCTGTGACCAATGCTAATTATGGAGTGGTAGCAACAATAGAAAATGTCCAAGGTAATCCACATACGATCAATTATTCCGACAAAACAGTGAATGATTTTTTATTGCGCCAGGCAAATCAAAATGCCACAAGAATTGAACAACCATTCACTGTGATGGTCATAGGAGCATTTCCGGCATGAGTTATCAACCATTTCTCATAGCACCTTTTGGCACTGGTCTGGATACAGATATGGAGCCATGGCTCTTACCACAAGATGCCTTTGGTGAAATGGTTAATGCTCATATCCACCACGGTGTAGTGGAGAAGCGGGAAGGTTACTCCAAGCAGGGTGATGTTGTTCACCAGGATCAAACGAATTGGAAAGTAACAGGGGTAACACTGGCTGATCCCTGTGTTGTGAGTGTTACAAGCACGGCAGGGCTGACTGCTGGTGATATCGTAGAAATCAGAAACGTAGTAGGAACAACAGAGCTCAATGGAAATCAGTACACGATTGCCAACGTAGGTGGCACTTCATTTGAGTTGCAAAATGTCGATTCCCAACTTTTTACAGCATGGGGCTCCTTGGGTGATGTATATCTAATTCCTCAAGACAGGGTAATGGGACTGGAGCGCTATGTTGATCGTACGAATGTTAAAGAGGTTCTGGCGTTTGATACGAAAAGGGCATGTAAATATAACACAACGAACCAAGAATATGATCCTCTAGACTCATCAGACATTATGGATGGAGGAGATACAGATTATATCTGGGCTGCAAATTGGGCATCTACAGCGTCATCTTCGGCAGCACCTTTATTCAGAATATATTTCACTAATGGAAAAGAATACTCAGCTGGACTCAATGGTATCAGGTATTATGATGGGGGAACGACCACTACCTCCTATCGTCCACAGATAAACGCTGGCAGCGGCGGACCATTCATTAATGGATGTAAATTGCTATTTGCTTTTAGGCAGCGTCTTCTTCTTCTTCATACTGTAGAGGGTGCTAATACTTACCCTCAACGGGCACGATGGAGTCAAGCGCAGGGGCCTGCTATAGTCGATGGATGGGATGATAACGTTGCTGGAAAGGGAGGGTTCGTTGATGCGCCTACTGGTGATCATATCATTAGTGCAGAGTTCGTTCAAGATGTATTAATTGTTTATTTCAGCAATAGTGTATGGACACTTCGTCCTACTGCTGATCCAGCTCTTCCCTTTCGCTGGGATAAAATCAATGATTTTAGAGCTTGTGATGCTAGAATGAGTAGTGAGCAATTCGATCGCTACGTGGTTTCAGCTGGAATTCGAGGACTTACCGCAACAGATGGGGTTGAAACTCGGAGGTTTGATGAAAGAATAGAGGATTTTGTCGATCAAACCATCAATGATGCGGAATTTGCGAAAGTATTTTCCAAAAGAAGCTTTGGTAATCGTCGAATGTGGATGCTCTATCCGAGAGTTGAATCAGATGACGCGGATTCTGCTCTTATCTATGATGAAGAATCTTCAGCATTTTCTAAATATGACGTTGCACTTAACGTATTAGGTTATGGGGGAGCTGCATCAGATTCGACGATTGCGGATTTTGGTGACAAGACAATCGATCAATTCGCCGACGATACACTTACATCATTTGTATATGACGAGGGATCGGAGATCTTTTTGGGAGGAGATCGTAGTGGTCAAATATTCGTTTTAGAGCAGGGAGGTGATGATGCGGAGGTGCTTTTTGAAGCTAGCATCGTTAATGTCACCACTGCGAATCCCGGTGTTGTGACGATGACTGGAGACGTAGGATTGTCTAATGGAGATATCATCACCATTTCTGATGTGGGTGGAGCAACAGACATAAACAACCGTGAGTTCGTTGTGGCCAATAAATCAGGGAACTCATTCGAACTTCTTGGAGAGAACGTCACACAGGCCTATACGAGCGGTGGTACCGTTAGAGCTGTTAAAGCGAACTCAATCGCTTTTGATCTCACATCAGCTGCTTGGAATCCCTGGATGCAAGAAGGTCGCCAATCGCAACTGGGTTACGTAGATCTTTTCTTAGATACGCACCAAACGACAACTCTGGATGTCGAATTTTTCACAAATAATGAAAACTCTCCCTACGCAGAAAAGAAAATTAATCTTCTTCCTAATCTAGTCGAAAGAGCATCAATTTCTAACATCACGAATGCCAATCCAGGTCAAGTATCGTCTCCCGGACATGGGCT
>Ga0208794_1000298_pt1 | contig 36597 bp, 46 predicted proteins | sample 32_taG_FD_184106 | JGI IMG/M metagenome (GOLD analysis project Ga0208794, IMG submission 184106) | Marine viral communities from the Gulf of Mexico - 32_GoM_OMZ_CsCl metaG (SPAdes) (version 2) | ecosystem: Environmental > Aquatic > Marine > Oceanic | place: Atlantic Ocean: Gulf of Mexico... | reverse complement strand
GCGCACGCCCAGCCATCCGACCAAATCGCACGTCGTGGTGGCAAAGAGCGGAGGCCAAGTCAAGACGATCCGGTTCGGTCAGCAGGGCGTTACAGGGGCGGGCAAAAACCCTAAGACGGCCCGTCAGAAGGCCCGTCGTAAGAGCTACTACGCCCGCCACAACGCACAAGACGCCAAGCCGTCCAAGCTGTCGGCCCGCTATTGGTCACACAAGGTCAAATGGTAGATGGAAGGCGATCCGATCATGAGTCTGTTGACCACCGGGGGTACGGGCCTGTCCGGGGGTGCGCTGACGTACTATCTGTTGACCAAGTTGAACGGCAAAAACGGCAACGGCGATGCGGCTGCGGAAATGAAAACAGTTGCCGCAAAACTCGACCATACAAACGAACTATTGATTGAGATGTCGCGGTCACAGAGCGAACTGCTCAACGACCTGTCGCGCTCGTTGGCGCGGTTAGAGGGCATCTTGTCAAACCAGGCGCATAGAGGATAGAAATGACTGTTGAAGAGCGGCTACAGCGCATTGAAGAGAACCGCAAGCAAACCATCCTTCAGCTACAGGAGGCCCAGGGCCGGGTGTCCGACCTGTCGCAGTTGATCCAGCAGCAGGGCGGCGCTATAGCGGCCCTACAGGCCGTCTTAGCCGATACGAGGGCTGAGAGTAACGGTCATGTAGAGATGGCTTTAGAAGAGCAGGCAGCGTGATCTGGGGGCATTGTAGCGGACACAGCCGTTGAAGCCCTTTACAGAGCGCCTGTCGGACAAATGCGTGGCGCTAGCACTGCGTCCATCGGGGCCGGATTGGACGCTGCCGATTCTGCTGGCTTCCGACATCCACTTCGACAGCGCTCACTGCGATAGAGCGCTTTTCCAGCGGCATTTGGAGTATGTGGCCGAGCGCGATGGGCGGGTGTTCCTATTGGGCGACTTTTGGGACGCCATGCAGGGGCGCTCAGATCGCCGTGGATCGAAGAGCGCCGTGCTGCCGCAGTATGTGCGGTCAGACTACCTGAACGCCCTTGTAGAGGACGCTGTAGGCTTTCTGGAGCCATTCGCACCCTACATCGCGGGCTGGGCGAGAGGCAACCATGAAACGTCTATCCTGAAGTATGCCGAATTTGACCTGCTGACCGCCACCGTCACCGAACTCAACCTCCGCACCGGCTCACAGATATTACCCATGGGCTATACGGGCTGGATATTTCTGCGCTACCAGGACAATCGCGGCCAAACCCAATCTACCCGCAAAATCTACTACAGCCATGGGTCGGGCGGTTCAGCGCCTGTAACCAAGGGCATCATACAGGCCAACCGCCGGGCTGTCTTTCTGCCCGATGCCGATTTCGTTGTCAGCGGCCATATCCACCAGAGCTACATGGCCGAGCAGCGCAGAGAGCGGATAAACCAGATCGGCCACATCCACTACGACACGCAATACTATCTACAGCTACCGACCTACAAGGACGAGTTCGGCGGTGATGGCGATGGCTGGTGGCATGAAAAAGGGCAAGATCCGCGTCCAATGGGCGGCTGGGTGCTGGACCTGTCGCGGACTAAAGTGAATCGGGCGTGGAACTACATGGCGACGCCGCGCCGAATTGAGTGAGGCTAACTAACGATAATCTGGGTTCTAGTTAAACAGGTTGACAGCGGCCAAAATTAGTGCTAGAATGTCGTTATCGACACGGCCACAATAGGCTAAGTCAGATTAACTAGCTTAAATGAAACTGAAATCTTACTATCGATAACAGGTAGTATAGATGTAAAGTTTTGTCGGTATTTATAGGCTCAAACGGCAGTGGGGCAGCACACGCTGATACCATGCCGGTATCGCTCCGGGCGCTCTCTCTGCGTGCCACCCCACTGCGTAATCACGACCTATTCGGCCCTTGCTGCCCGCAGGTCATGCTCTACCGCTGGGCGCATCGTGGCCCCCTTATCTGAGTATCCTTTCTCAAGTTTGTGCGCCCAGCGGCTATTCCGTCGCTCTCCTCTGCCAGTAATCGCGCTCCGTCTTAGCTACGCGCAGGTCGTGTTCGATCTCGCGCAGTCGGCTGGTTAGCTCACTACAGCTATCGTTCAGCAGGGTGATCGTTTTGGCTTGGCTGTTTATGTGTCGCTTCAGTGCCTCAACGACTCTTGGATCACTGCCCTCGCGGCCCGTAGCGCCCCTTGAGCGGGCTGGGGTAGCGGGGCTGGAAATTGGTGCGCGACGCGAGAAACGCATCCAGCATCGCCTTGCTGAACTGGTAGCCCTTGAGCTTCCGATATTCGATCTGATTCTGTCGGCATAGTCGTCGAACAGAATCAACATGAAGTCCCAGATAGTCAGCCGCCTCCGCTGCGGTATACCATTTCTCTTTTTTCATTTTGCATTATTCCAAAATGAACATGGCTATATGGCGTCCTGTTCCTTTGCCCTCAGTGCCATCCTCAATGGCGTGCCAGCGCACGTCACCTAAGTTTTCTACCTTTGCGCCAGCGGCTAGCATCATCAGCACCCATTTGTCGATTGGGTAAACCATAACCACACGTTTACCCTGCTGATGTTCTTCTATCGCCTTTCGCGCCCATGCCGTTGGGCCTTTTTTGCGGCCTTCGTGCATGATGCTGCCAAATGGTGGATTGACATAGGTACTAGCACCCCATTCACAGGTAAGCCCGTCAAAGTCGTCTTGCTTTGGAAAAGGACAGGCGTCAAAATCAAAGTCAAAACGCCTCTGCAACTCTCTTAGTAGCGCGGGCGGCGTCAGCCAATAATGCTTGCCGTCAGAGGCACCTTTGTGAAACTTGTTGTCTTGCGGCTTCAATCTGCCTCCTCTGTTTTCATTAGCCATTTGCTTTTCGCCCAGCAGCCATACGCTATTGCCTCCGTTTGTAGGCGGGTCAGCTTGCCCGCCAGGAAATACCGATCTGCTGTCTCTACAACGCGCTCCAGATCGTCGTAGGTCGTTGCTTCGTTGATGCGTCGGCGGGCCTGTAGCAGCCCTCTATACGCCCGCCGATGGGCCTCAGACAAGTGGATGCCAAGCCATCGACTCAGCCACCTCGTATGCGTGTTCGGACTCGTCAGCCGCATTGTCGAGCGCCTGTGCCTCCATGTGCTTTAGGAGGGCTGCTGGAACGTCAGCGACCTCCTCGTAGCGGCCATCGGGCAACAGGCGCTCAACACCCAGAGCGGCTACACTGGGGCCGTATCCGTCGTCGTTCCATGTAGGCTGACAACCCGGCTCTACATTGGCGGTGACGATATACTCCTCGTCACCAACGCCCATCTCAAACACTATCTCCATGAGCGTCCTCCTGGGTGTCTACTACGACTACGCGATACCGGTCCGATAGCTGCAAGCCAGCACGCCCATCGGAAAATTCCATATGGCCTTTCTGCGCCAGTGCGAACACGCATTGTTTAGACGAGTTGACTTGCTTGTAGCCCATCAGCGCAACCATATCGCGGTGCGTTGGCGAACGATTGTGTCTGGTCAAAAAGTTGATGACCTCTGTCAAGAATGCCTTTTGCCTGTCAGTTGGTTTGCTGTTTCTGATCGGGTAGTTATAGTTACGCATCGAACACCTCTATCCTGCGAATGCCTCCTCGGATCGCTTCTTGTGCGCGTGCAACGTGGCGGCAGCGGTGGCGATAGGCGAATCCTATGCACTCGCACTGCCATTGGCTCTCGTCATCTACCAGCCGCCCGTAGACGGCGTAGACGGTGTTGGGGTCGCTACTGGACGCCACATCAATTTTGAGTGTCATAGTCCTATGGGGTGCTCGTAGTCGCTGTCAGTGCCTCGCGGAACGAAGGCAGTGGCGATGAGGGCCGCAGCCGCGATAGCCAGTAGCGATACTGTGATCGCTCCAGCCGTACGAAGGGTGCGTCGGGCGAGTCGAGAATACATATCGAATACTCCTGTAAATCTTTGCGATAAATCACTACGATGAAGGGCACGCCCAGCGCGTGGGCTACCCGTCTGAGCCGCACACCGGAAAACTGATTCCAGAGCCGTTGCCGGACAGAATTCTCCAGCCGATCATCAATCGCGTCGGTGGATTGGGTTAGCTCCAGCACGGCTACTGGGTCGTCGAGGAACCATTCGATCTGATCCACGTCATGCACGCCACCATGATCCCAGGTGTAGCGCCAGGCGCGATAGTCAGCCGTCTTGTCTACCCAGCCGTATTTGCGGGCTTTCATAGCGGACCTCCTATAGCAGTCGGGTCTGTTGTGACAGAAGTTCTCTGGCGGTCTGCTCCAGTTGCGGGCTGTGCCAGCCCCACCAGCGGCTGACTTTTCGGTCGTACATCAATCCGGCTCGACCCAGCGCCTTGTAGACGGCTGGGTGCATCTGCTGCGGTTCGGGGCCGTCGATCTCGTAGCGGAACGTCGCTGCGGCTCGGTAGCGTCGGCGGCGTTCCTTCTCGTCCAGCGCCTCTTTCAGCCACCTCGTCTCTTCTACGATCACGGCCATCAGCGCCTTCACATCCGCGCTGTCCGAAGTCGAGCCATTCTCCAGCAAATGCTTCAGCGACTCGCACGCCCACTTCACCGTCGCATTGCTGACTGTCGGGTCCGGTGGCAAGTCGCCCGCTTGGGTCCACAGCGCAACGAATGCGTCCTCCACTGCTGAGTTCGCCTTCGCGTTGACGAGTGCGGCTAAATCGTTTTCTCGCATTAGCAATCATTTCCTGTTGGGCCGGTCCGGTGATATGGATGCCGTCTATAGGTGTATAAAGCGGCACCTTGCGGACGCGGTTGCGTAATAGTTCGGGGTTATGGTAGGCCCAAGAGTAGCCGTAGCGCAGATCGCGCAACCAGCTACTCTTGGACCAAGAGTCCATCTCCAGCGCGTTGATCGCGGCCTCGACTTCAGCCCAAGTGCCGCAGTTAGCCAAAGAGCCGCCTCCACCAAGATTTGGGTTTGGCAGGGGCAGGTGCTGGGGTAGGGGGTGGGGTAGGAGCAGGGGGTGGCGCGGGCTGCGGAACAGGTTCGGCTTGAGCAGCGGGTTGCTGTAAAAGCGACGCCCGCTTCAAAAAGGAAACTCTGGTATCAACGCTACCTATTGTTCGGCCCAACTTTGCAGCAATCTCTTGTTTAGAGTGACCGCTATTCAGCAGGGCTTGCAATGCCAAATCATCTGTCTCGCTCCATAACCTGCATACCCACTTTGTCAGACCCAATCGAAGGCGCTGAAGCCGAATGGCCTTTATGCTGCGACCCAAACTTTTGGCGATTTCCGCATCGGCCACGCCGTCTGCATACATCCTTTTTATTGTGTTCTTTTCGGCGCTTGAATAAGGTTTATAACCCATATCAGCAGCAGCCTTTTCTTCTGCTTCCTGTGCAGCGATCTGCTCTTCGATGTCGATCTGGACCGGCTCTACGGTGCGCTTGTATGCCTCGCTCCACAGATGCCCCAGACCGCCCCGGTTGATCTTGCCCAGATACTGGCTAGTCAGTTGGCGCTGGTAAGCAACGATCTGGCGATGGGTTTCCAGGTTGCGCGGGGGCCAGTTGGGCTGGCGTATCAGCGACTGTGCGATGCGAGTAGATACGTTGTCCTCGCCCGTTGCGGCCTTGGCCCAGATCACGTCAATAAATGCTTGCACTTCCGGTGCGTTGGTTTTGATGGTTCCGTTGCTCATGGTGGTTGCCTCCTCCACAGGGTTCTACAATCCTTCGGGGTCTGGTAGTAGCTGGACTACGATGCGTGGGTCATCGCGGTCCACTTCAAACTGATCTTGGAATCCGATAATCCATTTGAGGTTGTCGTTGGGCAGGATTTCGGCTTGCTGCAAACCGTCGAGGACGTACTTGACGGCTACGCGCACGTTGTCGGGGTCAGCGCGGCGCGATTTGAGGTAGTAAGTTGTCCGCACCCACACCGGCGAGGATACCGGCTTCAACCCTTGGGCGACGGCCTCGTCTGCGGCCAGTTGGGTCCAGCGGCGCTTCTCTTTGCTGTAGTAGCTCCAATGGCGCTTGGAAGCAGCGATCACGTCGTTGAGATTGGGCATCTGGGCGCGGATAACTAGTTTTTGCATGGCTAAAACGGCAGGTCTTGAGGATCAGCCGACAGCAGCCGCAGGTCGATGCCATGACGCGCTCGGAATAGCTCACCGGCGATCTGTAGCACGACCTCCTGACCAGCGTCCTCACCGGCCTCGGCCAGAAACGAACGAGCCGAATAGAAGCAGCGCTTGTAATGCCGCACCGTCGCGTCAAACAGTTCATGCGCCTCTTCGGTAGAGCCAGGCTCCGGGCGATTGCGACTGACCAAGCGGGCGCGGTAGACGGGCTTTTCGTCCACCACGTTGACACCCAACTCAATCAGATCGCCTGGTTTCAGGCCATGGTGCTTTAGCTGATCTTGGAATGGGGTATGGCGGTCTTGCATGAGGAAGACCTCCTCGCCCGCCTTGACGCGCCAGGGCCAGTTGGCCGCGCTGTCTACCAGCACTTTGACAGCGCAGCCCGGCTGCAATCCAAACGGCTTCGGATCAGCGCTCAATACTGGCCTCCTACGACATCGCCGCCGACCGACTCAACGAACTGATCGGTCGTGCCACCGTCATCGTAGACCCGCTTGGCCTCAAACTCAGCCACCGTGCGATCCTGGCCGTCGCTGGTCGTGAAGGGTCTCATCGTGCGGGTGATTTCCATCGTAGTCATCGCACTGATGCCCCCAGCTTGCAGCGACTCATGCAGCCGCTGGTTAGCAAACAGGGTATGGCGCTCGCCTAAATATTGGGTCGCATACATGTAGGACGTGCCGTATGCGTTGGTGAACGCCTTATGGTCACCAAACGGAAAATAGATGCGGTGGGGTTGGCCGTCGGGCAGCAGGGTTACGGGCGCACCCTTTTTGTTTTTGCCCTTGGTCGGCTCCAGCACCTGGGCGCTGAATTGAATCGTAGGAGGAAACTCTCCGCTCATCGGACACCTCCTATCAGCAGGGGCAATCCGATCTGGTAGGTCAGGTAGAGCGCGGCCAGCGCAGCGGCTCCAGCAGCAATGCGCTCAAGGGGCAGCACCGGGTCGGGGGGTAGGCCACGCTCCATGCGGGCAGCGCGGACTAGATGCTTCCTTAAATTCTGGGGGTAGGGGTTTCCGTGACGGTCGTAGCGGACCGTCCGATTTCGCTTGCCCATTGTAACTTTGGGCAGTAGATTGGACAGCATACAAAAGCCTCCTCTTAGCAGGGTGGGTGATTGTTAGCCTTCGGGCGGGTCGGTTCGGTGTATCAGCACCGGGCCGACTTTTTTTATGCTCGTTGGCTGTTTCTAGCGGCAAAAATAGTTAGGCCGTTTTGATATGGCAACTATTTTTTTCACTATTGCCGCAAAATATGCGCTTCGATTTATATCATTGTTTCCTTTCTGTTAGCTTTTTTCAATTACTGCCCGTTTGGGCACTACAAATATAGCATAGTCGGAGTGATTCGCGCAATCAAAAAAGCGGTGACCACTGGTCGATCCAGCAGCCACCGCCTAACCTTTCACCTACCCAAAAGGGCTGGTGCATTGAGTTTAATCCAATCGTGGGTTGGCTGCAAGGTGGCAATCAACTCGACGAACTTAATCAACGTATCGGACGGCACGGCACGATCTTTTTCAATCCGCGCCAGCGAGGGCTGGGTGATGCCAATCGCTTTGGCAAACTCTACCTGCGTCAGCCCCAGGCTGGTCCGCACCTGTCGTATCCGCTGTCCGGGTGTCAGATCGTTCATTGAGCCGCTCCTACGAGTATATAATCACTCGCGTTGTCATCTAACTGATGCCGGTCCTCGTAATATCTCATCGTTGTCTGGATGTTGCGATGGCGCAGGTGCGACTGAACCTGCTGCACACTCGCGCCGCCCTCCAATGCCAGCGTAGCGCAGGTATGGCGTAGTGAGTGGGCGGTAATCTCGATGCCTACCTGCTGGCCGTAGCCCCGCACAATATCGCGCACGCTATCACGCCGCAATCGCTGGCGGTAGTTCTGATGGCGCGACAGGCTGACAAACACATACTCCGGCAGTTCGCCATAGGCCGTTCTAAGCGCCTGTAATGCCTCCTGAACGCGCCCTACCAACTTGACGTGCTGCTCATGGCCCGCCTTGGTGTCGCGCAATACAGCGACGGTATAGCCACTCTCTTGCACGATGTCTGCCCAGCGCAGCGCAATGGCCTCTCCACGCCTCATTCCGGTGTAGAGTAGCAACGTCAGCAGGGCGTAGTCACGGGCCGCTTGTAGGCGATTTGGGCGGCTCTGGGCCAATTCCAGCATCTGCTCCAGGTGTTCGGTGGCAATCGCTTTGCCTACGCTGGTAGGCTGTGTGCGATAGTTGCGAACAAGTGCCGGATCGGCGGGGCTGCGGTCAATGACGCCCTTGGCGACGCACCGCCGGAAAAAGCCCCGCAACGAGGTCAGCTTACGGTTGATCGTCGTAGGCTTGGCTCCGGCATCGGCCAGGTCATTGCGCCAGCGCTCGACCTCCTCAACGGTGACCGACTGCGCTTGCTCCACCGTAATCAAATTGCTGCCGAAGAAGCTGACTAGATCGGCCCGGTAGGCAATGCGGGTGGCCGGTCGGATCTGAGCGGCCAGGAACGGCTCCAGCAGGTCTGCTGCTGGATGGGGCAGGAAGGCAATGGAGGTCATCAGTTAGCCTCCGCTTGCAGGGCATGGCGCACCTCGTTAGTCAGTGCGTCGATGGTGGCCCAGATCTGCTCGTTGGCCGCCTCGCGTTCGCGCCAATGGATGTCCGGGTTGTGCGTCTCCTCGCGGACCTGCTGCACATACAGCAGGGTTTCTAACACTTGGTTCAACGTCATAATCAAATTGCCTCCTTGAAAACGTGTCATTCCAGAAAAAACGTGTCATTCCAGAAAAAAGTTTGCTGCACCCCAACTTTCTGCACTTTTGACAGTTTTAGCAGTTATTTTCGGGGGTGCCATTCATGCCTGTCAGCCAATATAATGCGCTCCAGAGCCGCTGCCTAGGTCAATCTGGCAACGGCCCTGGGGCAGGGGGGTAGCTATGCCTCCTCTTCGATGTAACCCCGTGTCAGCGGCGCTTCTACGGTATGATACCAAAGATTTCCAGTAGCCTCACCTTCATCTTCTAAAGCTATCCACTTTCTGCAAGCCTCTAATATTTTCTCAGCTTCCTTTTCGTTGAGGTAGATTTCAATAAAATCAGCATAACCTTCAATATCTTTGACGTTCCATCTAAACTCTACTAGTGATTCGGGCTTGTCGCCGTGTGAATCATCTAACATTCCAGCGGCTACAGCATACAGCCGTTGATCCGCGTTGTAACCATTTCTTCGCCAAATTGGTAACGCTTCTGTATAACGCTCATGCTTGAGTTGCTCTAAATATTCTTCATGCTCTTTAGTGTAATCTTCTGACATGCTATGCCTCCTACAGGGTTAGGCTGAGTTGGTCGGGGTCGGCGACAACGGGCGCTGACTGGGCTGGAAAGTAATCAGCAATCGGACGATACCGATCTGCGCCCGTACGACCATCCAGCACCTGCATATGGTCCACCGTTGCCGTAGGGTCGCCCTGCACTTTGTCTGCCAGTGATACTACGGCGTTGTGGAAACAATCGCCGCAACTGACCACCCGGGGCGTATCGTCCCACTCGACCATCACGGCACGCGAAACATCCAGCACCGAACCGCACGCGCAAAACATCTTGCGCGATACAGCGTATCGGAGTAGCTCCGGCAAAACAACAGACTCTATCATGGTATGCCTCCTGGCATGGGTGAAAGGTTATGCTGGTAATATACCATGATGTGATATACTTGTCAAGCGAAAGTTTACAATCAAAACGAAATAATCAAAATGCCGCAATCAAATTGCTGCAATCAAATTGCCGAAGGGCCAGGGCAATCAAAACGGTGCAATCAAATTGACGCAATCAAAATGGTGCTGGTATAGTAGCGTAGATGGCGAGCCAGGAGCTTGGGCGATAGGGCGGATTTGGGCGATGGGTTGGCAGCGTATCGGCAAGCGATGGGCGATGGGGCGCACTATATCATTATAGACTGCTGAAAATAAATGCTTGCATTGTGTATGTCATGGTGTTATATTGTGTTCATAACCTTTCACTAAACCCATGGGGGTCTATAATGGCAAATTTATTTGTAAGCGATGTTGAGCCGAACCCGTACAGCAAAGCGCCGTGCGAACTATGTAAAAGCACGTTGGCTGGCGAGCGCCATACCGTCGTTGAAATGAACGATAATTTCGAGGGCATAGAGCTCGACGTATGCGTTGACTGCGTTTTGAAAATTGGGGGGGCTGAATAATGGCAAACGTAAATAGAGCGACGGCGCTAGAGATTGCCCGCGCAGCGGGCAATGGCGATAGCGCGAAAGTAGCGCATATGCTGCGCGCCATACCGGGCGATAGCACACAAGTGCACACTTGGGCGTATCATGCTGCGCGCTTGAGCGACTACATAGAAGGCAACTATACCGGCACAGCGCCGTTTGCGATCTGGAACATGGACGGCAATAGCAAATTGCCGTTTGCTAGTTTTAGCGCATTGCCGGTTGTAACGTGTCCCGGTGCTGCTGAGTGTATTTCGTATTGCTACTCGCTTAAGAGCTGGCGATATCCAGCTGCATTTATGCGGCAGGTGCAGAACACTTTATTGTTGCAGCACAACCAGCACGTTATTGCCGATGCGACGTATGCGCTGCCGCAAAACACGACGTGCAGACTCTACGTCGATGGCGACTTTGATTCGCTGCGGACGTTGACTTTTTGGATGCTAGTCTTACACGAGCGCAGCGACTTGACAGTTTACGGTTACAGTAAATCGTGGAATTTGTTTTTAATGTTCGACCGGATGTGGGCTGGTAAAATAGGCTGGCCTAAAAACTATCTGCTGAATCTGTCAAACGGTAGCAAGTACGAACATTTACGCGCAAAAATGGAGCGCTTGCCGGTGGTGCGCGGCAATTTTATAGCGCTGCAAGTAGATAAAAAACTTGCTGGCAAGTACACGGATCCGGAGTATAAAAAAGCGCTACGACAAAGCGCAAAAGAGCAAGGCATAGAAAAAGTGTTTGTATGTCCGGGTAAGTGCGGAGAATGCACGCGCAAAGGCCACCTATGCGGCATGGAGAGCGCAAGGGGTGTCGATGTTGTGATCGGGGTGCATTAATGGAGACGATCATTGAGATTGCGATACTTGCGTTTTTACTCATAGGAAGCTTAGGAAAGGGTAGGCGGTAATGGCGCACATTTTAGTAGCGTGTGAACGCTCTGGAAAAGTCCGGAGCGCGTTTAGAGCGCTTGGACATAATGCTTGGTCCTGTGATGTAGAAGAGTCTGACGACGGCAGCAAGTTTCATATCGTTGGCGATGCGCTCCAGCAAATAAATGGCTACTGTAAATACGCTGGTATTTACGGCTGGGATATGCTCATAGCTTTTCCGCCTTGCACGCATCTAGCTAGCTCAGGCGCTAGATGGTTTGCAGAAAAGGTAGCGGATGGGCGACAGCAGAGCGCCATTGATTTTTTTATGGCATTGATTAACGCGCCGATCCGGCATATTGCTGTAGAGAATCCTATCGGCATTATGTCATCGCACTATCGACGACCGGACCAAATAATCCAACCTTGGCAATTCGGCCATGGAGAAACAAAGGCGACGTGCTTGTGGCTTAAAAATTTGCCGAAATTGCAGCCGACGGATATTGTCGATGGTAGAGAGCCCAGAGTATGGAAGATGGGGCCAAGCGCCGACAGAGCGCAAAAACGCTCAGAGACATACGACGGCATCGCGCTTGCAATGGCGCAGCAGTGGCATAGTGTGCAGCGGAATAGGTAGAGACTAGCAGCATAGCAGCAGCAAGAGAGCGCCCTAGGTCGATGGATAGCCTAGGGCGCTTTTTTGTGCGTCATTGGCAAGGTGGCAAGGTGGCAAGGTAGCGGAGAGCGGAGAGTAGGTAGCGGGTAGCAGGTAGCAGCAGTCAGACAGCGAGTAGTCAATGCGAATCGGCAATCGATCACAAGCACCCACAATCGATTCCTGCGCGCTCAATATAGTCGAGCCAGCTTGCCAGCACATGCTGCACTTGTCGGCGCTTTGTCGCCCATTTCCGGCGCTTTGTTGCTCTGCTCTGGTGTCTGACTGCGTATAATTGGCAATATACGCTCTACAATTAGGCGAGTTTGTCAGGCTGTTTAATGGCGATTGATTAAGCTGGTGTATGGCCTGGATTGCCAGATCGAAGGCGAACCAACCCGGGGCCGGTCTAAACGGAAGCGAACCCGTATATACTGCCTCACATGCCTGCCTCACATGCGTTCCTGCCCTCCATATCTGCCTCTTCTGCCCTCCGTGCCTGCCTGTCTGCATCTCCTCCGCGCATCTGCTGGCCTTCCGGCGTTCCAGCGTTCCGGTGTGCGATGATCGGCATCGGTAGGCGAGTTGTTTCGGTCTGCTAATTTTCTGCAATGGTACAGGTTGGGCTTCGTATTACTTGATACCAAGTCCTGGTGTACAAGGCTGGTTTTTCCAAGGGGCTGGTATTGGGCTATGTGCGGGTGTTGTACTCAGGCTGGTGTTGTACGGTCGTACAAGCTAGTACGTCTGTTTGGCTATGTTGCTATAAACCGATGTGGAAGATTCTGAAGCGGTGTGGCAAAGACGCCGTTGAAGCCTACGGCAGGAGCAGAAGCGTAAGGCTATCGCTACGGCGTCTTTGCCAAGTCGCGCTTTTTCCCTGACCGCTACAAACCGACGCGGTGAGTTCCTCGCTAGTGGCACGGCAAACACGCATCGTCTGCCGATCTGAGAGCTACTATGCAACGCTGATGCGGCGCTGGAGGCCGACGCTTCTCTCTTTAAGCTACGTCGTGTCCTGTTGGCCTCGCCCAAGTTAGACCCTATCACGACCAGAGGGGCGCTTCGGCTTACCCGACACCCCAAGACCGATACTTCCAACGCCAAATATACGAAGCCAACCGCCTGTCCGTCAAGCACTTTAACGCCTTGTAGCCCCCATTTTATAAACTTTTTTTGCAGTGTATGCTATTTAGGGTATTAGTGGTGCTACGTAGTATCAAGTATCTTTGCACCATGGCAGAAGAATTTACTCAAGAGACTTGGCCCAAGGACCGCTACCCGAATTTCGGTTTTAGCGAATTTTGCTGCACCCATACGGGCAAATGCGTAATGGACGAAGGGCTGCTTGAGAAATTACAGCAAATACGATGGGCGCTGGGGTCGCCGCTTACGGTTACGAGTGGCTACCGCGACCCTAGCCACCCGATTGAAGCGGCTAAGATTGCGGCTGGTGGACCGGGTGGAGCGCATACGACGGGCAAGGCGGTAGATATTGCCTGTGACCGCGAGTTTGCCTTCCAGGTGCTGTCTGCTGCTATCAAGGCGGGCTTTACCGGCATTGGCATCAAGCAGTCGGGGTCGGGCCGCTTTCTGCATCTGGATACGATTGGCCCGGAAGACAACTTCCATGTGCCGCGTCCGACGATCTGGAGCTATTAAGTGGCGAAGAAAGCCTTTTGGGACAAGGAAAACCCCAAGCGCAAGAGCAAGGGGCTGACAACCAAGCAGAAGGCTGCTGCCAAGGCACGGGCTAAACGAGCCGGGCGTCCATATCCGAATTTGGTGGACAACGCCGCCGTAGCCCGCAAGCGCAAAAAGCGGTAATGGCGCTATCTGAGTTACAGCAGCAAGCCGTGCAGTTGGTCGTGTTGGACCGATGGAACCCCAACAAGGCCAACGACAAGATCGCCCGTACGCTGGACGTTGATAAGTCCACGGTCTTCCGCTGGCGGCAAAACGAGGAGTTCCAGCAAGCGCTTCAAGCGGAACTGGAGCGCGACAGGGCTGACTTTGACGAGGTGCCGTTGGCCTGGCGCAAGAACCGGGTGCTGGCCCTCGAAGAGATCTACAACAAGATCGACGATGCCCGCGTGGCGTTGAAGCTGAAGGTGTTGAAAGAGATCCGCGAAGAGGTGGGCGATCACCGCATCCAAGTCTCGCATACCGTAGAGGTCAAGGGGGCCGACTTACCCCCCAGAGCCAATAGTTACGAAGAATGGCTGAAACAAAACGAGCAAATGGTCGAGGCGCAATACAGCGCTATAACGGAGTCCGCATCCGAGTGATTGAGCCGGGTGGACCGCGCCATGCCCGCCAGTATGTCCGGTCAAGCGATTACGGCGTCAACCGGATCTGGCCAACCGACTCGCGCAAGCCCGCCATATACCATGGCTGGCGCTCTGGACGGCGTAAATGACGTGGCGTCCACAGCCTGGCCCGCAGGAAAAGGCTATCCGCGCCTCGTTTGTCAACGAGCTATTCTTCGGCGGGGCACGCGGTGGCGGGAAAAGCGAGTTTTTGCTGGGCGACTTCTTAGCGGATGTGGACACCTACGGTGAGCATTGGAAGGGGGTGCTGATTCGCCGCACCTACCCGGAGTTGGACGAGATCGTAGACCGCTCTCGCGTGATCTTCCGCGATGCGTACCCCGACGCTGAATACAAGGTCGGCACGCACCAATGGATTTTTAAAAACGGCGCTACGCTCAAGCTCCGGCACTTAGAAAACGAAGCGGACGCCGACCATTTCCAGGGGCAGCAGTATACCTGGATCGGCTGGGACGAGTTGACCTCTTGGACGGACATGCGGGCCTATCACAAGCTGAAAGCCTGTTTGCGAACGGGCGCAGCCGAAGTGCCGACCAAGCGGATACGGGCCTCCGGCAACCCCGGTGGTCCGAACCATAACAACGTCAAGAGCTACTTCATTGATTCCGGCGACGAATCGTCTGTGATCGAGGGCGACGACGGCATGAGTCGGATGTATATCCGCAGCCTCGTTACCGACAACAAGATTTTGCTCCAACGCGACCCCGGCTACATCAAGCGGTTGGAGGGCGTGGGTGACGAACAGTTGGTCAAGGCGTGGTTGGAAGGCGATTGGGACTCCTTCGTCGGCCAGTATTTCACCAACTGGAACGAGCAGCGCATTCTCGTATCTAGTTTTGAGATACCCTCGCATTGGCCGCTGTTCGGAGCAATGGACTACGGCGAAGCCAGTCCTACCAGTTTTGGGTTGTACACGGTGGATTACGACGGCAACGTGTATCGCATTTGCGAATACTACCGCGCCAATGCTACCGCATCGCAGCACGCAGCCAACATTGTGGAGATGATCGAAAGCTGTCCGTTTACCGGAGGCCGCTATCCACAGGCTACCTACTGCGACCCATCCATGTTTGTGCGGCGAAGGCTGTCAGAGGTCATCAACCACTCTCCAGCAGACGTGTTTGCTGACCATGGCCTGTGGCTTACCAGAGCCAATAATGACCGGATCACCGGTTGGCGCGTGGTAAATGATGCTCTGATAAAGGAGCGCATCTACGTGTTCAACGGGTGGAACGATGCCCTTTGCCGCACAATGCCTTCGCTGCCACGCAGCAACAAGAATCCAGAGGATCTGGATACAACGGCTGAAGACCATGCAGCAGACGAGCTCCGCTACGCCATGATGCACGTCTACAAGCCGCACAAGCCCGAAGTAGAGGTGCCTTACGAAGGCACAGGGCAAGAGGCACTGGATATGTTGGAAACAGGCTACAGTATGCGCCATGGGCGCTATGCAGCGGCCTAACACTGCGGTCGGAGCGCTCATGCGTACCGGACCCAACTTAGGAGTAGTAACGATGCACGGATTCAACGGCACGCCGTCTACGACCAAGCCGAACAAGTCTGTCAAGGGCAGCGTGGTTAAGCAGAAGCCCGCCGGGTCGGACAACCTGAAGAAGGGCGGCAAGGGCAAGTAGGTTGAAGCAACGCGAGATCGAATACTGGCAGGGCGCGATTGAAAATAGCCGCAAGTACATGCGGACGCGCCACAAGACGTGGAGAAGGCTGCTCAAGACGTACGAGCTAGACTTTGACGTGCCGGGTCTGGACGATGATAAGATCGTCAAGATCAGCCGCATGTATCCACTGGCCCGCCAGATCATCGCCAGCGTTTCGTTTAACTACCCCCACGTCTTCTTCAAGGTCGAAGAACCTGGCCGCGACTTTGCGGCTGAGATACTGGAGCGGGTAGCCAACGCCGCACTGGAGCAAATGGATGCCAAGCGCGAAGTGCAGCAAGCTATCTTTGACGCGCTCTTCTGCTCTGTGGGCTGGCTCAAGTTTGGCTACAACCCGCCCGGTGACAGCGACATCGTTGCGCCGTATACGATCAACGACGAGGCCGAAAACGACTTTCCGTATGTCCATCGGGTGTCGCCGTTCAACATCTTCGTTGATCCGCTGACCCCGCCGCACAAGCTATCGTCGGCCCGCTACGTCATTGAGAAGATGGTCGTGCCGCTGGAGTTTGTGCGCGAAGATACGCGCTTTGTCAACCGTCGTCAGATCCAACCGATGACCGATGAAGAGCGCAACGACACGTTCATCCAAGATTTCCAAGACGCTGAGTATTCGGATGAGCATGATGCGGTTCAGCACGCCAAGGTGCGCGGTCAGATGGTCTGTCTGTACGAGGTCCATGACCGACTCCACAAAAAGCGCATCACGTTTGCTGATGGGGTGACCGAGCCGATTGAAGAGGTAGACCACCCGATGCTGGCTATGGAGCCTATCACGGCCCCTGACCCGTTTACGGGTGAGCCGATGATGACGGGTGAGTTTCAGCCCGCCGGTGGCTACTTGGTAGACGGCGGCTTTCCGTACTACGCGCTCAAGTTCGACCAGACCGAGCGGTCTTTCTACGGCGAACCGCCTATGGCCTACGTCGAGGACACGCAGTCGCTCATCGTAGAGTCGGTGTCGCGTCGGGCTGACCTGCTCAAGCGCTTTCAGCGCATTGTGCTAGCCTCACGCAGAGAGCGCGAAGCCAACCAAGACATTGGCGACACGCTGGAGTCGGGCCGCGACGGCGAGATCATCTGGGTGGAAGACCCCAACTCGTCGATGCGCGAGATGAACTTCGGCAACCCGCCGCCCGACCAGTTGGGCATAGAGGCCGATGCGCGGTCTTACGAGGAACAGAGCCTCAACGTCAGCCAGTTGGCGATGGGGGGCGGTCCGAAGGTTACCGCTACACAGGCCAGCCTACAGGCATCGTTCTCGCAGATCAACCGCGAGTGGATGCAACTGCGCGTAGCCGACTGCTACCGCACGATTGTCCGCAATACGCTGCGGATGATGGCCGATGCCCGCTACACGCCGGAAAGTTTCCTCATCAACGTGGCCCGCGACACCGAAGATCCGGTGTATGAGGCCGTGTCGGCAGACCTGTTGCGTATACGCTACAAGATCGACATCGAAGCCGGGTCAATGCAGCCGTTGACCGAGCAGTTAGAGCGCCAAGATGCGCTGCAACTGTTCAACATGACGATCAACCTGCCCGAAATAAACCGCTTGGAAGCGATCAAGGGCTTGCTGGCTGCATTCCGGGTGCAAGACCCCGACAAATACCTGGGCAACCGCGAGGACGCCGACACGATCAAAGCGGCCAACTTGGAAAATGTGGCGTATCTGGTCAACGGGGGCGATCCGGGCGTTACGCCCAACGAAAACCACCAACTCCATATCCAACTCCACAGCCAGATCACGCAGTTGCCGCAGTTCCAGCAGCTACTACCGGCCCAGCAGCAGCAGGTGCTACAGGTGGTGCAAGGCCACGTTGGTCAGCACCAGCAATTTTTGCAACAGATGGCCCAAGGGGTCGCCCCGGCGCAAGGAGGGGGCGCTGGTGGCGGCTCAGACCGCACTATGAGCGAGGGCAACATCATCTCACTGGTGAGAAGCCAAGCGCAAGAGGTCAGCCAAGAGTTGCAGCGTGCGCCAGGGCAAGGATAAGCGATGGTACTCCACGACTACGAATGCAAAGAGTGCGGCCATCGGCAAATAGACGTGCCATCGGCCACTCATGCCCAGATACAGCGCATCATACCCTGCACGGAATGCAATGGCACAGCCCGGATGATCTTTGTCACCAGCAATTTCATCCACAACTCGCATTCGGGCATGTATGGCAAGTTCCACGCTGGATTTGGCGAGGTGGTTGAGTCCTACAGCCACAAGCAAGAATTGCTGAAGAAGTACAACGTAAGCGAAAGCGCCGATAGGGTTGGCGGCTCTCGCTCACACATTAGCTCTGAAGTCACTAACCCGGCTCCGCGCAATACCGACCCTGCCTTTTTTGGGAACACGCCCGAAGAGGCTGTCGCTGCTGCGGAGAAGGCGTATAACGAGGAGAACTCATAAGTATGTCCGAAGCGGTCCTGGATCTGGACTCCGGCGCAGACGACTTGTCACCCGATGTGGGTTCATCAGAAGATCGGTCACCGAGCAATTCGGTTGAACTGTTTGGAGATGACACGCCCGCACCGGCACAGTCAGATAGCACTGGACACTCCGACAGCGAAACGTCGGATTTTGACCCGGAACGGCACGACTGGCTGAGAGGCGATGTCGGCGCAGTTCCAGATCAGTACAAGGGCTTGGTGCCGTTAGCCAAGAACCTACAAGCGCAGTTCACACGCACGCAGCAAGACTTGGCCGAGCAACGCCGTGAGCTACAAGCCCAGCAGAATGAATGGGCCAACCGCTTGCAGCAAATGGCCGTGCCGCAACAGCCGGTAGTAGATCCGGTGCAGCAGATGCGGCAGAACCTGTCGGAAGAGGATGCGCGAGGCATTGATGCCGTCGAGCAGATCATTCAGCACAGGGTCGGTGAGCGGATGCAAACGCTCCAAAGCCAGGTTGAGCAGTTGCAGCAACAGTTGTCGCACGCAAACCAGTACGTCCAAAACCAGCAGACGGCCTACATCGGTCAGCAGGTGCAGGAAGCACGGGCGCAGTATGGCGACGACTTGGATCGCTACACCGATCAGATTGTTGCGACGACCCGTATTAATAACCCCAATACGGGCCAGCCGTATACAGTCAGAGAGGCGTACGAGCTACACGCCGGTATCACCGCTCAAAGGGCTGCACAGCTTAGAGAGAACGATACCCAAGCGCGTAGGACCAGCAAGCGTGCAGTGCGATCTACGCCAGAGGTTGACGCTAGCGAATCCGGTGGCCCTATGTCCGACAACGAGGTGTTGTCGGGTCTAGCCAATCTAGGATTTGAATAGAGGATAATAAACCATGGCAGCGACCAGCACGACCGAAACCTGGGACGCCGCTTGGACATTGACCATGCGTGCCAAGCGCAAGGAGTTGACCGACAACTTCTTCGACGCTTACCCCACGCTTGACATGTTCCGCAGTGGCGGCGCCCTGGTCACCGAAAACGGTGGCAAAGAGATCCAGGTTGATTTGATGTATGCGGGCAATAGCGCCCAGTACTTCAGTGGCTACGATGTCCTTAATACGGACGCCGTAGATGGCATCACGGCAGCTTTCTATCCGTTCCGCTACGCCGCTGTGCCTATCACGATCAACTACACCGAAGAGATGGAGAATCGCAAGAGCGATTCGGCCATGAAGCTCTTGGAAGCGAAGACCCGTCAGTCCATGCTGACCCTGCGCGACCAGATCAACTCTTCGATCTACAGCGCCCAGACCGGCAAAGCGCCGCTGGGTTTCCAGGACATCATTGCTGACGATCCGAGTTCGACGCCGACCACGCTGGGCGGCATCACGGTCAGCGGCAATAGCTGGTGGCAGAACAAGTCCAACAATGCCACCGCCGACACGTCGTTCAAAACCATTAGCGGCACGAACTTCTATGAAGGTATGCTGCGGATGGCAACGACCTGGAACGATGTCTCCGAAGGAAATGAGCAGCCTACCAATATCTTCACGACGAACGATATTTACGCTTCGTTTGAAGAGATCTTTGAAGGCACCGGCTACCAGCGCTTGAGCGCCAACGACGCTCCAGGTGTTGATGGTCGCTTGCCTTCGTTCCGTGGTATTCCGGTGCAGTATGACCGTGACTGCGGATCGGGCCGCATCTATTTCTTGAACACGGACTATCTGAAGCTCCACATTCAGTCCGGCATGAACTTCGCCAAGACGCCTTTCAAAGAGCCGTCGAATCAGATGGCGAAGGTTGCCTTTGTGGTTGTGGGTCTTCAGGTCACCACCAACAATCGTCGCCGTCAAGGCGTCATTTACAACGTCACCGCCTAAGAGGAGGGTTGAATAATGTCTGATTTCAAGAAGACTCAGCCTGGCCTTATTGGTGGACAGGCGATTGATGAAACCAGTGCCACGCAGGAGCACCCGTTGGGTTCGATTGTTACTGCCGAGGACGTAGCCAGCACGGCGTACGGCGTCGGTGAGTTCATCTACCTCAAGGGTGTTGCCTCTACGGTGGTTGGTTCGGTTGTAACCTACGATGCCGGTGGATTTACCACCGCATTGGCTTCGGCTAACGCTGTTGGTCCGATTGCTGTCGCTATGAGCGCCAATGTTGCCGACCAGTATGGTTGGTATCAGATCGGTGGTCGTGGCGTAGTGAAGGGGCTGGCTAGCCTAGCCGCAGACGCGCTGTGTTACTTGACGGCCACGGCTGGCAGCGTTGATGACGCTGTTGTGGCTGGCGATGCCATTCACTTCATGGAAACCACGTCGGCACTTGATACGCCGTCATCCGGGTTGGCTGAAGTGACGATGACTCGCCCGTTTGTGACCAACGAGTCTAACTAATAGCCCATGATGGCAGTGGAGTCTACGGAGGGGTGCAGATGCCTCCTCAACCCTTTGTAGCTCCACTGCCGTCACTAATACAACAAGAGAGAATACAATGGCAAAACGTATGCAAGAGCATACCCTGTCAGACGAGATAGCAGAAGCGGCCACATCGTCTACACCCGCTCCGTCCGAGTCGGCTAGCGTGACGCCCGATATGATTGCCCAGCTAATACTGAAGGGCAGTGACGAAACGAAAGATGCGATTCGCAAGGCGCTTGATCTGGACAAAACGCACACCCGTCAGCGCCGCTCAAAAACGACCAACAGCCAAGTGCGGAATCATGTTCGCGCTGTTGGCGAGGTAACTCATGTGCCGGGTTTTGTACCCGACCCACCTTCGCGCATTAAGGATCGAGGGCCGGAAGCGGTGCGTATTTGGACAGATCGCTGGTTGGACAACAACGGCGACAACCTGTCTGAATACGATCTCGACCAGATTGCAGAAGGGGCCGCATTGTAGTGTCAGAGTCTGTAGGCCAGATCCATGCCGCCACGTTCTTTGGCGAGAGTGCGCTGATTAGCGCATTGGAAGCGGAGACAACGACCATCACGTCGTCGTTTACTCTGCCCTCGCTAACGACAGCAGAGCGCGATGCGCTCACGGCGGTTAATGGTATGCTGATCTACAACACCTCTCTCAGCAAATTGCAGGGGTATGAAGGTGGCGCATGGGCAAACTTGATATAAGCCCAGCCAATGACAAACCTTGAAGTCCTCCAGGTCGCGCTCCGGCGCGTTGGACTAAACACAGGCAGCACGACATTCAAGGATGGGGCGCGAGACTACCTCAACTTGATTGGCAAGGACATCCAGAGCCGAGAACAATGGAACTGGCTGTTCACGTCGTCTACGTTTGCCACAGTAGCCAGCACCCAGACCTATTCGCTGGCGTCTGATGTGCTGACCCCGCTCTCGTTTCGCAACGAAACCGAGAACCATGTCATCATCATCAAGTCCACTCAGGACGTTGATGCTGCTGACCCCGATGCGTCTATCACAGGCGATCCGCGCTGGGCGGCGATCAACGGCATTGATAGTAACGGCGCTATCCAAGTGTCGCTCTATCCGATACCGGACGGCGTAGACACGATTGCCTACCGCTACTACCGCCAGATACCCGAATTTACCGAGGCGAACGATGCAGACAGCCTCGATCAGTACTACCCGCTCGTCATCCAGCCCGCGCTGATTTACGGCATCTCGTCGCTGTATCGTCAAGAGAAGGGCGACGATCAAGGGGCCATGATTGACCGCAACGAGATGGAGCGCATCATCTCCATTGCCTCGCGCCAGAATGCCTCTGTGCAGGGTAATCGCACATATCGCATGAAGCGCAGCGACGATAATTTTGCCCGTCAGTTCTCCTACTATCCGACAGAAGGATCGTTGAGCTAATGCCGATTGCCGCTCAGTCCATGCGCTACGGTCCTTGGCGCGATGGGGTCAACTACAGCCTACCAGCCGAAGACATCGGACCGGCAGGGCTGTATGACATGGCGAACTGCACGATTGGCTTGGCTGGCGAGGTATCCAAGCGCAAGGGCTACGTCAAGTTCAACAGCACGGCACTGAACACCGGGGCCGTTGTTACGGGCTTGGGACAGGTCACGCTAGCTGGCACAGACAAGACGTTTGCGTTTGCGGGTGACAAGTTCTACGACGTGACCGGCGGCACAGGCACAGACCGCACAGGCTCTACAACGATCACGGCGGGCAACGACTACACTTGGCAATGGGTCTTAGCCGGTGACACGCTGGTAGCCGTCAACGGCCAAGATACGGACGGCATCAAATGGGCTGGCGGCGTTGCCAATGCGACTACACTGGATGACGATTCGCGTTTTAGTCAGCCCAAATATGTGGCGTTCTGGGAAAACCGCTTGTGGGTAGGCAACGTCAACGGTGCAGCAGACCAAGTATGGCGCTCTGATCCGGGTGACATAGAAACGTGGGACGCGCTAGCCTACTACAACCTGGGCTACGATGTGACGGGCCTCGCTCCGTTCCAAAACACCCTCGCCATACATACCGAATATGGTATACACACGCTGACGGCCACGGGCAATGCAACGGTGCCGTTTCAGCAGCAACAGCGCACCCAGCGTGGCACGATTGCTGGACGCACAGTAATTACAATACCGGGTGAGCGCCAGATATTCTTGCGGGCTGACGGCATCTATCAATGGACCGGCGGTCCGGCGGTAGAGAAAATTTCGTTTGCGCTGGATGACCGCTACTGGTCTAACCTCAACACGGCCCGTCTGCCGTATGCGTTTGCGCTGTATTACCCCGCTGAAGAGCAGGTCTGGTTTTTTCTGCCGTATGGTGATGCCCAGACCAATATGAACAGTGTGGTGATCTACTCTAACCGCCTCAACTGCTGGTTCGGCCCCTACAACAACTTTGAGCGCAACGCTGCTGCTATGGTCGATGAGTTGCCGCACGCAGGTGATTTCAGCGGCTTTCTGATGAAGCATGAGTCGGGCAACTCAGACAACGGCACGGCTATTCGCGGATTTTTTGAAACGGCCAACATTGCCCCGATGGGTGACAGCGTGCAGTGCCGCTGGCTCTACAACCGCGTGCTGTTTGACAACATTGGCGATTTTGAGATGTCGATTCAGCAGACCGCTGCGTCCATCGTTGCCAACATTGAAACGGTGGCAATGGGGTCGTTGGGGTCAACGCTCGACATCAACTTCACGTTGGATACGTCTGTTCTCCAGAGCGATGTCAGCGCACTCACGTCCGATACGGACCTGTTTGGCTACGATCCGCGCACGATGCTGCGCTTTAGCAATTTCAACGACAACGAGACATTCCGCATTCGACGCACCACTCTGCAATACAAGCCGCTGGGTCTGAAGCGTAAGCGTTCAACAGGAATCGAATAAATGGCTACTGGTTCATTCAATCCATATATGATGCAGCAATATCGGAATCCGTATGCACAGGCTGCACAGCAGCAAAATCAGCAGCAGTATCGCAATCCGTACGCTCAAGCCCCGCAGCAGCAATATCAGAATCCGTATGCACAGGCCGCGCAGCAGCAAGATCCGCTGATGCAGCAGATGATGAGCAGTTTCAGACAAGCCCCTATGGCAGGGCCAATGCAGATGCCCCCAAACGGTGCAAATCAGCAGCCGTCTATGCAACAGGCTCAAGGCTCAGTGCCGAATCCAATAGGCGGTCAGCAGCCTCCACCGCCGCCGCCGCCCCCGATGCAAGCAGGTTTAGGTGCAGCGCCAACCCCTTCGCCCTATATGAACTCATACGGCAGAGCGGCTATTCAGCAGTCGGGCCGAGAGGCATACAATGCGATCTACGGCGGGGGGCGAGGTTCAACGGGGCCGGTTCGCAGAAGGACTGTCGCGTCAAGGTTTGGCGAAGGCGATGTGGCAACACGGTCTGTTACACAGCGAAACGCAGCAGCCGGTGGCGATTTAGGTTTGGACGCTGGTGGATCTGTGGGCGATGTGGCATCGTCAGCAGCGTTTGAAGGTGGCGCAGGTGGTACAAGTGGTGGCGGTTCAGTAAGGCTTGAAGATGATTTGATTCGCGATGTGCAAGCAGTTAATAGGCCAAGCGTGGGCGCACAAGCTAGTGCGGCTCAGTCGTATTCGGATATGATTGCTAACTTAAACGCACAACGCGCAGCGAGTCTACTTAGCCAACCAGAAATCGCCTACGACAGCTTAGGAGAAGAAACCCGCGCACAGTACGATGCGGCTGCTCGCTTAGCGGATATGGGGTATCAGCCAGGTGAATTGCGTGGTGCAGTAAGGCTGCAAGACATGCCGAGCGCATTAGAGGCCCAAAGAGATGCAGCGGCATACAGAGATTCTGGGTTTGCGATGCAGCAAGCACAAGGCACAGGCGTTAGGCCGGATATGGCTGCGTTTAACGATACGATGACGCCAACGGGCCGCTCAACGGAAACGCCGACATACGGGCCGCGTGACATGACCAACGCCGTTGCACCCATGAGGACGCCCTATACAGACCCAGGGGCAGGTATGGCTGAAGCGCAGAATCCTTCGGTCACCCGACAGTTGCCGCAGGGCGGGCTGACGCCAGAGCAGTATATGGACATTCTGCGGATGAACAACCGCCCCACAGGCAATGCCAACGACGTGCAGCCAGCACCAGTGCCGTCCGGTCCTGCTATGGCTCAAGGTCAGCAACAGTCACCGGTGCAAAGTGGGGCAGCTATGGCGGCAGGGCAGCAGCAGTCACCTGACCAGGTGCAAGCAGCCATGGAGGCCGCACAGGCACCCGCCGTTGATCCATTGGCCCAGCAGATGGCTATGGCGGCAGGTCAGACGCAGACTACCGATCAGATAGGGGCTGCGATGGCAGCGGCGCAGGGGGCAGGTGGCGGCGGTTTCGTTGATCCGTATGCAGACGCAGCAGCAGCCCAACAGGCTCGTCAGCGCGAACTTCTCAGCGGCCTTCAAGGCGGCACGCCAGCACAGGTAGACATGATGTATAACCAAGCACCGGCTTACCAGCAGCAGCAGTTGCTCAACATGGGCTATGAGAGCCAGTTGCCCACCAATACGGGCCTCCAGTTTGGCTCCAGCCAGTTAGGCGCAAGTGGCGCTACCGTAGCCCAGGAGGCGATGCGCGAAGCCCAGCGGGCTGCATTGTCAGGCGTAGGCGGTTATCGCAACCCCTATGCAGATGCCGCTGCCGCACAGCAGCCCAGAACGCCCTTCCAGCCTTCGTATGCCGATGCGGCGGCTCAACAGCCCGACGCTGGTCTGCGGACGTTTACAGGGCGCGGAGAGCGCATTGCAGGGCCGGTAGGCGGTCAAGGTGGCTCGGACGCGCTCCAGCAGCGCTTAGAGCAAGCCTACTTGGAGCGCATAGGTGCAGACGATCCGATCCTCGCTTCGCAGTTGGCTGACCAGCAGTTGCGCCAGCAAGAGCAAGAGCGCGGACTCATCGAACAGTTGTCGCGCTACGGTGTGCTGCGCGGTGGGGGTGATACAGCAGCGGTGCTGTCGCGCCTGGCCGAGGGCAATGAGCGCAACCGCTTGGCACTGGAGGCATCCGCAGCCGGGCGTAGACAGCAAGACCTGCGCGATGCGTTGGCCTTTGACCAGACGCGCTCACAGATGGGCTTGGCCGAACGCGGTCAGACGCTCCAGGAATCGCTTGGTCAGCAGAGCGTGTTGAACCAAGAGTTGAGCCGTGCGGCGCAGCGTGCGGGCCTTACAGGTCAGTTTGAGGGCCAGGACACGCTATCAGCCCAGCTACAGCGCCAGCAGATGGGTTTGGCATCGGACGCCAACCAGCGGGCAGAGCGGGCGCAACAGGCCGAGTTGCTGGGTCGCGTGGCGTTTGATCCACAGACGCAGATGGCGCTGGCCCAAGCGGGTCAAGATACGCTGGCAGGGCGCGAACTGGCCCTGCGAGAGCAGTTGGCGCAGTCGGGTGACCTACGCGCACAACAGGCCGCTGAGTCGGCTCTCTTTGGCCGCGTAATAACCGGCACAGATGCGCCTATAACGACGCTGGAGGGCCAGCGGACGCTCTCTGATCTGGACGCGGCTGAGTTGGCGCGTGAGGCGACTGAGGCTGGGCTAACGGGTCGGTTCCGAGGCATTGACACGGCAGCAGAACGCGCACTCCAGAGCCAGTTAAGCAGCGCTAATTTGGCGCGTCAGTTGAATGAAGCCGCCGTGACGGGTCAGTATGGTGGAAAAGCCACGCTGCAAGCACAGGAACTGCAAAGCGCTCTGGAAAGCCAAGACTTGGCACGCCGCCTACAGGAAGCGGGCGTCACCGGCTTGTATAACAACCAGAAGACGCTACAGGCTCAGGCGCTGGAACAAGAGATGCAGAACCAGGCGCTCAACCGCGCACTCAGCAGAGCGGGTGCTACGGGTATGTTCCGCGAGGAGGGTGACACTGGACCGGGCGTCCAGACGCTGGAGAATCAGCTACGCACAGCGGCTCTGACGGGTCAGTTGGGTGGTCAAAACACGTTGGCCGGTAGCCAAGCGGATATGGATCGCATTGCAGCAGCTATTGCAGCTTCTGATTCTGATTTGAAGGCTGGCCCGCTGAATAACTTAGCCGAATACTTGCTCAATAATATAACGGACCCAATGTTGGCGAGAAATGCCTCCATTGATCTTAGAAATTTAGATACAAATCTGCGGGGTCGGATTGAAGAGGATTTTGGTTCGCCGGTAGCCAGGTTTGAAAAGGATGGAGACACGGACATCCTAACGCTGGAAGATGGAACAGTTATTGAAATTCTATCTAACGGCACGCAAACAGCAACAAAGCCAGATGGAACAAGAACTGTTCGTCCAGGATCTACAAGGAGATAAACAATGCCAGGTTTTGCACTCGCGCCGTTTTTGGCGCAAGCGGGCCTTAGTGTAGGCCAATCCATCATGGCTAGCCGTGCCGCTGATCGCCAGCAGCAGCGCATGGAAGAAGAGGCGGCACAAGCCAAGCTCATCAACAGTTTCGGCGGCAATGCCCAGCCTACGCCTGTGGCCCCACAGCAGCCGAGTATGGCGCAGCAGCTACTGGCCGACCCACTGACCAAGCAGTTGGTGGCCGGGCTGATTGGTGGCATCGGACAGCCCCAGAGCGGTGGCGTAAGTGGCTTACAGAATCCGGCACTACTGAGCCAACCTACTGCTCCTACATACAGCACTCAAATAGGTCAGTTTAGGCCACAGTTTGGCGGGTGATAACCATGAATATGTTTAGCACTGGCAATCCAGAAGAAGACGAACTGTTAAGGCTGTTGTTGCAGCCAAGAAGTGTCCGCGCAAGGGTGCGTGAGCGCGAGATGCAAGAACGGCAAGACGCTGCGCCCTTAATGGAAGATCCTATAGTGCGAGGCACTAACAGGGCCGGTCGCACCATTGGCTCAAAGCCAAGCCTGTTTGACGTTGGGTATACAGTCAAGCAGGGCCGCAGACGGGGCGGGCGCGATGAAGGTCAAGGTCAAATTCAACCCGATAGCTATCTTGAAGGTCCATTTCCAGGCGAAAAGGATGAGCAAGAATATAGAGAGCGGCTAATTAAGGCAGGGGCCAGTGATCCAATAGCCGAAGCGCTTTTCGCAAAGCAAGACTTCCGCGATTTGGCTAGTGGCATGGATGCTACACAGCGGCGATCTCGCAACAGGCAGTCACCAGAGCTACAGCAGCCAGCGCGTCCAGCAATGCAGCCAGTAGAAGGTGGAGAGATCGCACCGGTTGGCGAAGGGGTCGAGGTCAGCCTATTAGAGCGGCTGGGCCTTGCCATACGAAACAACCCAGAACTCGCTGCAATGGGCGCACAGTTGGCGGGCGGGCTGATTTCCAATGCCGCCCAGAATCGCGCCCAGCGTCAAGCAGATCGCACCAACCAGCAGCGCACAGCCCGTAGCAACCTCATCTCCGCACTGACCGGCGGCAGGGTGCGACCGGACGTAGAACGCGCCCAAGCCGATACAGGTGGCTTCTTGTCGCTCAATACGCTGGGCCAGGCGCTTCGCGGTGGAGGGGCCATGGTGCAGGGCGAGTTGGCACGGCGGGTTGAAGAAGCTGAACGTGAGCGTCGGGCTGGTTTGGAAGAGCGGGCGGCAAGGCTATCTGAAAGGCAAGCAGAATCCTTAGACAATTATCGACAGGCTACACTGAAGGCGAGGGCCGAAGAGTTTGAGGCTCAACAGCAGTCGATTGAGCAAGCTGCCCAGCGTGAAATCAAAAAACAAGGCGAAGAGCAGTTACGGCAACTCCGTGCCAACGTAAAAGAGATTGATGATGCGATTGGCCTACGCAAGACGGGCGGCTATTTGGATTCTGCTCAAGGCTCTAAGAAGCTATATGGCGATATGCGGGTGCTGTTCCAGCAGTTTGAAGAAGACCCGAATCCGGCCAACATAAACGGCATCATACAGGTCTATCAGCGAATGTTTGACCCAGCAACAGTGCGCGAGGGTGATGTCGCATTGCTGCGAGAAGCAGAAGGCAGCATAAAGCAAGCTGTAGCAGTCGCTGAAAGAATCCTTGGAGAGGGCGGTACAATATCAAGTTATACAATAGAGCAAATGAAGAAGGCCGCAGATGACGTTCATGCCCTTCAGCAGAAGAAAGCACAAGAGGATGTTCGCGCTTATGTAGGCCGTCTATTCAACTCGTCCGAGCAAGCGGTGCTGCTTGACTATTACGATGACATACTGTCCTTGCAAGAATTGCCTGGTTCAAACTTAGATGACCTAAGAGCAAACATCGCTGAAGATTTAGACAACCTGTGAGCGGCAAATAATGGCCTACAGATTCCAAACATACACAGAGTTAGGTGACTTCCTAAAAGAGGTCAAGCCTTCCTTGGCAGATCGCAGCAGCGAATCGCTGGGTTTGCGGTTTGCCGAGCGGTATGGCGACAAATACAAGGTGCGTGTGGCCGAAGAGTCGGATCGCGCTACGTTCGCCTACGACCCGGAAGAGGGGTTCAACCTGCTGAAGACGCTGGGCAACCTGCCATCCAGCGCAGGGGCTATGGCAGAGGATGTAGCTACTGCGGTGATGAACCCAATAGACACCGCAGAGGCGCTTGGACGAGGCGTAGCAGGGGCTGCGGAGATGGCCCTTGGCACGGATTACAGCCCAGAGAACAAGCGCGTAGCGGAGCAGTTAGGCCAAGGGCTGGCTGCTTCGGCTGGCTTCGATAAGGTTGGCGATGAATACCAGTTTACCGGACGCGGCATACAAGAGCGGCCATTGGACATCTTGGGTATGCTGGCCGGTGGCACATCCGTTGGCGCGAAAGGCGCTGCGTTGGGCGCTAGGGCCGTCGGACGCGCCGCTACAGCAGCAGGGGCTGCGGACGCTACAAGCCGCGCAGGGCGCATTGCAGGGGCCGCAGAGCGCATTGGTGCAGCGGCTCAAGCGGCAGATCCAGCCATCGCCATTCCACGGGCTGCTTATGGCGCTACGAAGGGGGCTGTAAAAGGCACGGTAAAGAGTATTGGCAAAGGCACGCGCTACATTGGCAACCGCTTCATCGCAGAGCCAATACGCGCTCGTTACGAAGGCAGTAAGGCACAAGCAGCCATTGATGACATCGCAGGGGCGATAGATGGCGCAGAGGAGTTTTCGCCGGGCTTGATGGGTCGCATACAAGGCGCTGTGCGATCCGTAGGCGAAACATTAGGTGCTGGCAAGCAGTCAGCCCTTGAATTGTTAGAGCGGGCAGAAGATGCCGCTACCAGAAGGCTGGATAAAGCCAGCATGGGTACGTCTGGTCCAGTGAAGGCAGGGGGCGTGTTTGAGTCGCTGCTGACCGCTTGGATGGGGTTCACAACGGGCTTGGGTCATCAGATCATACGGAACATTATCGACTACAGCCGCATGGACGATCAGTCGTTTCGCAAGGCCATGCTGGAAGCGGCAAGCGGCAAGTTCGGCGAAGGACAGAAGTATGGATCGGTAGGCCAGGCGATAGTGGATGAACTGGCTAACGACTTGGAGAAGTGGAGCCAGTCTGAAAGAAAAGCGTCCAGAAAGACGCGCAACGCGCTCAAGATGGACGAGGTGCGAGTCAACACGGACGAGTTGAAGCGGTCCATAATTAACGATACAGACTTAGTAAACAATTACGGTATACGAAATGCGGTGAAGCGCACCCGCGTAGAAACGGAAGTGCAACCGGGTTTTGCCATTGGTGAAAGCGCTCCACTGAGCAGCCGCACTGATATTGGGCGTGAGGGGCGTGGACCAGCCGATCAGATGCCGTTTGTAGATCGTCAGACGCTTGATTTCCAAGGTCGGCCAGCCGGACAAGTGCCGTCGTTTACTGTTGAAGATTTGCGGAATGTGGAGATTGATTTAAAAGGTTCACCCATTCTGGACTTGGGCGAGAATGTCAGCGCGGTCAACCAAGCGTTCAATAAAGTTTTTAAGCTGCCCCAAAACGCCACTGTAGCGCAGCTTGATATAGCTAAGAGGGCTATTGATGATGCCATCGACGCTACGCCTGGAACGGCCAATGCGGCACTGACGCGGTTGCGCGGCATTGTCTACGAGCAAATTACCAAGCGATACGAAGACCCAGAGGTGTTGCGTGCGCTGGGCATCCGCGAGGGGCAGGCCAACCCCTATGTGCAAGCCATGGCAGAGTATGAGCGATATGATAACGCCATGCGAAACATCGCTTCTACGCTCAAGCTGAAAGATCCGCAGCGCAAGTTTGCTGGCACGGAGTTGGAGGTAGTCCGGCAGTCGGGCAATCCACAGGAGGTGCTGCGGGCGGTACTAAATACGTTTGGCGACAATGAGAAAGAGTTGGGCTTACAAAACTTAGTGCGATTGGCCGAAGAGACAGGCGACAATTATTTGATACCGCGCATCATAGGCTACGCGATGAGTCCAATCTTCGGCGAAGGTCTTGTTGTGCGGTCGGAGATCAGCCAATTAGGTCGCGCTGCGCTGGGCTTCAACCTCATCGGTGGCCTATTGACTCCAGTAGCATTGGCACAGTTCAGCCCGAAGTTTGGCGGCATGGCATTGAGCTATCTGTATTCGCCAGAAGGGCAGCAGTTGATAAGGTCTGTGCCAGACCGAGCGGGGCAAGCGCTAAGTCGAGCAGGGCAAATGGTGGGCGTTCAGACGGGCCAGCTTGGAGAGCGGATTAGTGCGCGATTTAGGGGTTTCCGTAAGGTGGTTAGCGAGTATACAGGCAAGCCGGAGGGCAAGATCACGCCCGCCGACGAGCAGCGGACACTGACGGCCCTTCAGCGCTTACAGCAGTCGGTGCAGCAGACACTAAGTCGAGAGCAGCAGTCCACCTTACAAACGCTGCTACAAGGCGGCACAATGACGCAACGCGCACAAGAGCAGGGCGAACAAGCGCAGCAACGCAACAACATACTGTCCGCGTTAGGACGCACACAGAGGTAATCAATGGGTACAGTATCAAGGGTCCATACATTTGCTGCGGGTGACATCCTCACAGCAGCCGAACTTAACGCAGAGTACGACAACCTACTGACCAGCAGCGCCATCAACGGCGGGTTGGATGCAACGAACTTGGGCGTGACGGCAGGGCAGGTCACGGCATCCAAGGCGCTGGTCGTAGACGCCTCGCGCAACCTAGCCCATGCCACGGGTGCAAACCGCATCAACAACTTGGCGCTATCCGGCACGTTTGAGTCTACGGGTCTGGTGACGGCTACGGCGGGCATCACGTCGGGCGCGAACATCGTATCGGATACAGACTCTACGGACAACCTAGGCACAACCAGTGTCCGCTGGGCGAACCTGTATGTCGATTCGATTGGCGATACCGGCCAAGCGTTGGCTATTACCGCCGGTGCGAACAACGTCAACGTAACGGCTGGCACAGTGGCTGTGACGGGCGCACAGACGGTTTCCTCTACATTGGGCGTCACTGGACTGCTAACGGCCACAGCGGGCGTTACAAGCGGCTCTACGATCAAGTCCGACACCGATTCCACCGATGACCTTGGCACGACGAGCGTGCGATGGGCTAACCTGTATGTGGACTCCATTGGTGATACGGGCCAGGCGTTGGCTGTTACGGCAGGGGCCAATAACGTCAACGTCACCGCCGGAACCGTTGCCATCACCGGCGCACAGACCATCTCCTCTACGCTGGGCATCACGGGCCTAACGACGGCTACCGGCGGCATAACGAGCGGCGGCAACATCATCTCCGACACCGACAGCACGGACGATCTGGGTACGACCTCTGTGCGGTGGGCTAACGTCTACGCTGACAGTTTGGGCGATACGGGGCAGGACTTAGGCATAGCGGCTACGACGGTGAATCTGCCGAGCGGGTTCATCTTCGACTACGACGCCGCTGATGTGACGATCACCCATAGCGCCAATACGCTGACGATTGCCGGTGGCACGCTCGTAGGCACGATCAACCCAGACGCCTCTTCTGTGCTGGCAAACGGCGTTACCGCGACCACGCAGTCGGCCAGCGACAACTCGACCAAAGTCGCTACCACAGCCTACGCCGATGCAGCCGCAGCCGCCAGTGCTGGCACGCCGGGCGGCTCCAACACACACGTCCAGTTTAACAATAGCGGCGCGTTCGGTGGTTCGGCTAACCTCACGTTCGATGGCACGAATCTAACGGCTACGCTCTCAGCAACCAGCGTGCTGGCAAGCGGCGTGACGGCTACTACGCAGTCGGCATCGGACAACTCGACCAAGGTGGCTACTACGGCATACGTCGAAACGGCTGTAGCATCGGGTGGTGCTGGCGCAGCATTTAATGAATTTCTTTTGATAGGAGCCTAAGATGGCAAACGCATATAAATACTCAGCAATACAGGGCACGGCCAGCACAGGCACCTATGCCACGCTGTATACGACGCCAGCGTCTACAGAGGCCGTGATCTCCACGATCCTCGTGTGTAACACGGCTGGCACTTCGGCAACGATCCGAATCGGTCTGGACGCCACCGCTGGCACGCCCGATGCGGCCAATGGCGAGTTCCTTGTCTACGACGCTACGGTAGCCGCTAACGACACACTGACGCTGACGTTGGGCGTAGTGTTAGACGCACAGAAATATATTCGCGTGTCGAGTTCGGCTACTACCGTGCAGTTTAGCGCGTTCCTGACGGAGATTACCTAATGGGTGTTAATACGATTTCTAAAGTCGCTGGCGTCACACTCAGCGGCTCTACGAACAACGAAGTCGTCACGGTCACAGGTGGCAACTCGCTGACAGGCGAGAGCAATCTGACGTTTGATGGCACAGACCTCGCAGTGGGCAATGCTGCACCGTCCAGTTACATCGACAGCGTGCACGGAGTCATTGTGGGCGATACAGGCGATGCTACGTCTGAGATTGTGCTTGCCAGCAGCACTACAGGTGTAAGTGAGCTAAACTTCACCGATACGGCTGACACAACCAATCAAGGCCAAATACTCTACGACCACACCAGCAATTTTATGTCGTTTGATACAGCAGCGGCAGAGGCCATGCGTATTACTAGCGATGGCGATTTAACGATTGGTACTACTAGTTCAAATGGCTCGACATTTTATGTAACAGGCGACAAGGCAGGTTTTGTATCGCAAATTCACAACACAAACAGTAGCACGCCGCAGGGCTTGTATATGAATTTTAGCGCCGCTTCGCCCGACAACAACACACAACAGTTTTTGCAATGCGTAGATTCCACTACTACTCGTTGCAGAATATACAGCGATGGCGATCTGCAAAATCATGACAACAGTTACGGTGCAATCTCAGACGAGCGGCTCAAACAGGACATTGTAGACGCCAGTTCGCAGTGGGATGACATCAAAAACCTGCGCGTTCGTAAATACAAATTTATATCAGACGTTGAAGCGCACGGCGCTGATGCCGTAGCGCAGATCGGCGTGATAGCACAGGAGGCCGAACTGGTCAGTCCGGGCCTTGTGCAGCATCGTGTGTCTGATGCTGTGCTGGATGATGATGGCAACGAGGTTCAGCCAGCGGTAGACCAGTATAGCGTGCAGTATAGCGTGCTATACATGAAGTGCGTTAAGGCACTGCAAGAAGCGATGGCACGCATCGAAACATTAGAGGCGCAGGTAGCTGCACTACAGGGCGCATAGGAGACAACAATGGCGATCAGTTCAATCAGCGAACTCAACAACGTAGCTGGCAGCAATACGGAGATCCAGTACAACAACAGCGGCGTGTTCGGAGCCAGCAGCAATCTGACGTTTGACGGCACAGACCTTGCCGTAGGTAACGCCGCGCCGAGCAGCTACATTGATAGCGTACACGGCGTGATTGTGGGCGATACAGGCGATGCTACGTCCGAGATTGTTCTTGCTGCGTCTACTACTGGCGTGGCTGAGATCAATTTTACGGATACCGCTGACACGACAAATCAAGGGCAAATACTCTACGACCACACCAACAACCTAATGACGTTCTCTACTGCTGCGACAGAGGCCATGCGATTTGACTCCGACGGCAATGCGGGCATCAATACTACCATAACGAACTCCTCAAAACTGAGAATCGATCAAGACTTGAGCGGCACCGATGCTTTCCGCGTTTTGGCTACAAATGCATCGTACGCATCCATTAATCTTGCAACATTTACAACTCGCACTGCGAATTCAGCATTCAATTTTGCGCTCTGGTACGCAAATGGTGGTAGTGACCCAGTGTTTAAATGCACAGGCGTAGGCAATGTTACCGCAGACGGCTCGTTTACAGGGTCGGGTGCTGACTACCAAGAGTACTTTGAGTCGCAATCTGGTGTAGCGGCAGAAGTAGGTCGTGCGGTGGTGCTGGACGGTGATAAGATTCGCTACTACAACGCTGCAACGGACAGTGTGGACGATATTATGGGCGTGACGCGACCAGAGGCTGACAACAAAAACAGTGCCGTTGTGGGTAACATTGCGTGGAACTACTGGACCGATAAGTATTTGACCGATGATTATGGCGTCTACGAACGCGAGGATATTACGGTCTACCAGTGGACAGTGGGAGGCGTAACGCACACCGTCCAGCAATACAGCAGCCTATGGCACTACAGCCACGGTGATGTCGCAGAATACGTGCCTGTCGGCTCTGTGACGATACCAGCCGATGCGGTGCAGACCACAGATAACGTCCGTAAACTCAATCCAGCGTATGACCCTGCACAAGAAGAGAATTACCAGAGCCGCGAAGATCGTGACGAGTGGTGGCTGATCGGCTTGCTCGGACAGATACAAATCAAAGCAGGCGAACCAACAAATCCGCGCTGGATCAAGATGAAGGACATCAGCGCAGATGTTCAACTTTGGTATGTGCGTTGACCGAGGTAATGCCGCAGGGCAGCGCACCAACGCACTCTGCTGGCCGTAACGGACGCAGCAGTTGGGTGAGCAAACAGGCGATACGGCAACTGATCGGCGTATCGTTAACAGGGCTGGTCGTGTGGGAAACGGTGGTGACGAATCAGATTGACGCAACTGTATTGATTGGAATATACGGCACGGTATTAGGATTTTATTTTGGCGAGGGTGACTAACGCAGAATGACCGACGAAGAACGCAAATCGCTGGCCTACTACAAAGCCGAGATCCGCGCCGAGCTACAGCGGTTGGAAGCGCAGTCTACGGCCAAGGACGTGGCTGGCAAGAGCATTGGCAAAAATGGGCTGGCCTACATCACGGCTATCGTGGTGATCGGCGTAGCAGCCAGCCTGTATCTGGAGCAGGAGAAGATCGCGGCGGTGATGGGTCTGCTTGGCTCGTCGTTGACGGCGCTGATCTCAATGCTATCGAACATCTCTGGGGCTGTAGAGAAGCAAGAAAAACCGGAGTTTGCTGTGATTAACAAGCTGATCGAAAAGTTGGATCGACTGGATAGAGCCGAGCCGCCAATGCAGGTGGACGTTGAGGGCGGTAACGTGACGGTAAAGCGCGGTGACGATGTGATACGTAGCAGCAGCGACAACCAGCAGAAAGGTGGCAAATGATCGGCGCATTGGCAGTAGGGGTATCGGTAGCGCGTAAGGCCCGCCAGGTCAAACAGGCCGTTGGCGAAGTCAAAGATGTGCTGGACGCACTGGACAATCTGACGCGCACGTACGAGAAGGTGATGGCCGACGGCAAGGTCACGCCGGACGAGGCAGAGGAGTTGGTTCGCAAGGTAGGGCAGATTGTCAACGAGAGCCTGGAAGCACGGGCCATATTAGCTAAGACGTTTAGATAGGAGAAATGCGATGCCCAAGGTCGGTGGAAAGAAATACCCGTATACCGCAGCCGGATATAAAGCAGCCGCAAAAGCCAAGGCCAAGCAGAAGGCCAAGCCCAAGAGCCGCTCTACCCGGCGAGGTAAATAATGGCCGCTAAGAAAGACCCCCGGCTGGCCCGTGCGGGCGTC
>Ga0208794_1000296_pt1 | contig 36818 bp, 48 predicted proteins | sample 32_taG_FD_184106 | JGI IMG/M metagenome (GOLD analysis project Ga0208794, IMG submission 184106) | Marine viral communities from the Gulf of Mexico - 32_GoM_OMZ_CsCl metaG (SPAdes) (version 2) | ecosystem: Environmental > Aquatic > Marine > Oceanic | place: Atlantic Ocean: Gulf of Mexico... | reverse complement strand
TGAACCTGCAACTGATGATATATTACCAAATGATCCATTTACAACTGCATCTAATACAACATTAACAGTTTCATTTTTTAATAGTGGTTTACAAGTAAATGATCAAGTAAGATTTAGTGATGTTAAGTTTCCTGTAGGAGGAGTATCTGTTGATGCTTTACAATTACAAACTACATTAAGTGCAGCTGTAACGGCAAGCGATACTACAATATCGTTAACAAGCACTACTAATTTTCCAACATCAGGTTTTATTATGATTGAATCTGTTAATACAGATTCTACATCTGCAAGTTATGGTTCATTTCAAAATGAAGTTATTGAATACACAGGAGTATCAGGGAACGATTTAACAGGTTGCACAAGAGCAACATCAGTTCCGTACCGAGGTAGAACTTTAACTAAAACTACAGCAGTTGCTCATCCATCAGGTTCAACAGTGTTTGGATCTTTTAAAGTTGCATCTCTAGTTGAAACATCGTATGTAAATGATGCTAACACAACCGTTTATGAATATAATAGTTTTACAGTCACGCTTCCGAGTGCAGCCTCAGGAACTGAAACAGGAGGAGGGTTTAATTGTTTTGTAGGACCACTTAACGAGAGAGCATAATTATGGCATACACATTATCAAACTTACAAACAGACATTAGAAACTATACAGAAGTTAGTAGCACAGTATTAACTGATTCAATTGTAAATACGTTCATAGTAAACGCAGAAAACAAAATTTATAGGGAAGCTGATAGCGATGACAATAGATTTTATGCAACATCAACTCTAATTACAGGTAATAGATATGTTACAATTCCAGCTGACTTAAGAGTTATCAGATATATTCAATTAAAAAATACGAATGTAAATCCAAATACTCAAACATTTTTAGAAAAAAAAGACCCGTCTTATATGGCAACTTATTATGATACACCAAGCACATCAGAGGGCATACCTAAATACTACGCTAACTGGGACGCTAATTTTTGGGTAGTTGCACCCACACCTGACGCTCAATATGAGATTACAATGGCTTACATTAAGCAACCTGTAAGCTTAACAGATACTACGGTAAGTAGCACAGGCACATATCTATCTAATAAATATCAAGATCTACTTTTATATGCATCATTGATAAACGCATATGGGTACTTGAAAGGTCCGGTAGATATGTTACAATACTATCAAGGCGCTTATAAAGAAGCTTTACAAACGTACGCGATTGAACAACAAGGTCGTAGACGCAGAGACGAATATCAAGATGGAGTTATTCGTACACCTCTTAAATCACCATTTCCATCAGAATATTAAGGAGATAAAATATGGCAAACGTAATACCTAACTCATTTCGTGGAGAGTTGTTCTCAGGAACACATAATTTTGCGAGTGGTGGGGATGCATTTAAAATAGCTTTGTACACAGGATCAATTGGTGCTGTTTATACAACGTCAAGCACAGTAGTCTCTTCAACGAATGAAGTTAGCACAGGTGGAGGTAGTAACTATACGAGACAAGCTTTAGGTTCTCAAGCAGTTGCATCTACAACAGCTGTAGCTTCAGTTGACTTTGGAGATTCAACTTGGTCAAGCGCAACTTTTACAGCGGCATTTGCAGCTATTTATAATGATGATAAATCAGATAAGTTATGTGTAGTATTAGATTTTGGTGGAGATAAAACTTGTACTAACGGAACATTTAAAATTACTTATCCTGATCCATCAACACCTGCTAATGCTATTATAAGCATGAGTTAATAGGAGAGTAAATGGCTTTAGTAATAAATGATAGAGTAAGAGAAACGAGCACGACAGCAGGCACAGGTACGTTAAACCTAGCAGGTGCTGTTACAGGGTTTCAAACTTTTGTTGCAGGAATAGGTGATGGTAACACAACCTATTATGCTATCTTTGAAGAAGGTACTAATCTATTTGAAATAGGTATTGGTACTGTAACTGATGCAACGCCCGATACTCTAGCAAGAACTACTGTCTTAAATAACTCTTCAGGTAATACGTCGAAAATAAATTTTAATTCAGGTGGTTCAAGTACACTAAGTGTATTTTGTACAATGCCTGCAAGTAAATCAGTTTATTTAGATTCAACAGGAACGCCCGTAGGAGCGGCAAGTAACGGATTTGCTGTTGCAATGGCAATAGCATTATAGGAGGAATATGGCACAAGATTTTACTAGATATGCAGTACAAGCAACTAATAGTGCAGGTACGATATTTACAGCAAATTCGAATGATGCAGTCATTGGAATCAGAATCGCAAACATAGTAACTTCAGCAATTAAAGTAGATGTTTTTGTAAGTGTAGGAGGATCTACAACAAGATACATTTGTAAAGATTTAAGTATTCCACCAAACAGTGCCGTAGAGCTTGTTTCAGGTGGTGCTAAATTTGTGATGCAAAACACTGACGTATTAAAAGTAGAGTCAGATACAGCATCTAGTGCTGATGTTTATGTTAGCGTTGTTGATTCAATAAGTGCATAGGAGGATAAATGGATAGTTTATACAACACAATATATATTGGTAATAAACCTGGGTCAGAAAATATTTATACGCATGCTGCAACTTTAGATAATAAAGATATGATTATCGAGTCCGCGGTATTGGCAGGACCAGTAACTTTTGTTAATACAATAACAGTAACAGGAACATTGGTGGTAGTTTAATGAGTAAAATAGAAGTAAATACAGTTGCACCACAATGCGGAACTACCTTAACACTAGGTGAGTCTGGTGATACAGTAACTTTAGGAAGTGGTGCTAGTCAATCAGGTTTTGGTAGAACAGGTACTGTTGATTGGCAAACAGGGAGTATTAAAACTGCTACTTTTACAGCAGCTAGTGGTGAGGGATATTTTTGTAATACTACAGGTGGAACATTTACACTAACACTCCCTTCTAGTCCTAGTGCTGGCGATATAGTAGCATTAAAAGATTATGCAGGAACTTTTGATACAAATGCTCTAACAGTAGGTAGAAATGGTTCTAATATAGAAGGTCAAGCAGTAGACAAAAGTTTTTCTCAAGAGGCTTTGTCAATGACTTTTGTCTATGTAGATGCAACAAAAGGTTGGCTTGCTGTTAATGATATGACATCAAATCAATTTCCTCAATATGTTGCTGCAACAGGTGGAACCGTAACAACTTCAGGAGATTTCAAAATTCATACTTTTACAAGTCCAGGAACTTTTTGTGTTTCTAATAAAGGTAATGAGGGTGGTTCTAATACAGTAGATTATTTAGTAGTTGCTGGTGGTGGAGGAACTCCAGGACTTAATTATAATAACACTCCAGCAGGAGGCGGTGGTGCAGGAGGTTTAAGAGCTTCTGCAACAACTTATGCAATAGGATGTAATCCAGCTAAACCTTTAGTATGTGGTGTTACTGCTTTACCTGTAAATACTCAAGGTTATCCAATCACAGTAGGTGGTGGAGGAGCTGGAGGTTCTCCAGGACCAGGAAATCCAGGAAATCCAGGTAATAATTCAGTATTTTCAACAATAACATCAGCAGGTGGTGGAAAAGCTGGTCATGGTGCACCTGGAGCAGGTGCAGCAGCAAATGGCGGTTCAGGTGGAGGTGGTTATGCCACTCAAGCTGCAGGAACAGGAAACACTCCTCCAGTAACTCCGCCTCAAGGAAATCCAGGTGGATTAGGTGTAACAAATCCAGCCAATCCTTCTCCAGGATCTGATAATACAGGAATTGGTGGTGGAGGTGGTGCTAGACAATCAGGATTTAATGGTGGAACAGGTACTCCAAATGGAGGCGGTGGTGATGGTGGTGATGGAGCAGGATTTACAAATGGAGCATTTGGTGCTTCTAATGGAGAGTGTGTAAGTTGTGTGCAATATTTTGCAGGTGGTGGTGGAGGTGGTGTATATACTCCAAACCCATCCCCTAATCCAGGAGGAATAGGTGGTCTTGGTGGTGGAGGAAATGGTGGTTCTCCAGCAAATCCATCTTGTGTAACAAGTCCAGCTCAAATAGGTCAAGACGGAACTACAAATACTGGAGGTGGAGCTGGATCTTCTGGTGGAGCTCCTAGTCCTAGTACTCCTTTTGCAGGGCGAAGTGGTGGTTCTGGTATAGTAGTAATAAGGTATAAATTTCAATAATGACTAGCACAATTAAAGTAAATAACGTTCAAAACCAATGTGGTCAAAACATCATTAACGAGAATAGTAATACTATTACTATTGGCGCTAGCGGTGATACAATCGCTTTAGCATCTGGTGCATCGCAAACAGGTTTTGGTAGAACAGGAACAGTAGATTGGCAAACTGGTGATATTAAAACTTCTACATTCACAGCTGAAAGTGGTAAAGGATATTTTTGTAATACAACATCTGGTGGCTTTACAGTTAATTTACCAGCAGGATCTGCTGGAGCAATTGTTTCATTGCAAGATTACAATAATACATTTGATTCAAATGCAATATCAGTTAATCCAAATGGATCAGAAAAAATTAATGGTGGTGTAGCAGGAGGTGCAGTATCTGTAGGAGGTGAAGGAGAAGGAGTGACTTTAGTCTACATTGATGGCACTGTTGGTTGGAGATCGGTTCAAGATAATAGTTTTAATGCGGCAGGCAGTAATTATATAGCTGCAACAGGTGGTAACTCAGTTGCTACTTGTGGAGATTTTAAAATACATACTTTTACAGGGCCAGGAACTTTTTGTGTGAGTGCAGCAGGTTCACCTTCAGGGTCTGATAGAGTAGAATACATTGTTGTAGGCGGTGGTGGTTCTGGTGGCGGTGGTTATTATGGTGGTGGCGGTGGAGCCGGTGGGTTTAGATTTGCCTCTCCAAGTTTAGCACCAGCTACTTATCCTGCAAAACCTTTAGCAGCACCCGCAGGATTGGCTGTTTCAGTAACAGGTTATCCAATAACAGTTGGAGGCGGTGCTACTTCACAACCAACTCCTTGTAACCAAGGTAATGATGGTACACCTTCAGTTTTTTCAACTCTTACAGCAACAGGTGGCGGTGGCGGTGGTCATTGGGGAAACAGTGCACCTGTTGCTCCTACAAGACCAGGTAGACCTGGTGGCTCTGGCGGAGGATCTGGAAGTAATAATGATCCAGGTTCAGCTCCAGGACCTACAGTTGGAGGGACAGGTAATACTCCTCCAGTAAGTCCAGCCCAAGGGACAGATGGTGGTAATGGTTGCAAATCGTCCGCTTCAGGACCACAAAACACAGCTCCTTCAGCAGGAGGAGGTGGTGCAACAGTAGCTGGTACTAATTTTACTCCAGGTCCAGGTGGTCCAGGAGTAGGTGGTGCAGGTGGAGCAGGAGCAGGAGTACCAAATGCTTTTGGAACTTCAGGACAGAATTGTGGTTCAAATTATTATTTTTCAGGTGGTGGAGCAGGAGCTGGAAGTAGCAATACAGGCAATGTTGGTGGCTTAGGTGGAGGCGGTAAAGGTGGAAGATACGCAAGTCCTCTTCCTGCTAGTAACTATGCAGATGCTGGAACAACTAACACAGGTGGCGGTGGAGGTGGTATGATAACACCAGCACCAGCCTCTGGAGCAGGTGGTTCAGGTATAGTAATAATAAGGTATAAATTTCAAAATTAATTATGAGTAAAATAAAAGTAAACGAAATAGATAAAAGAAATGGTTCCACACTTACAATCGGTGGTTCTGGAACTACTGTACAATTAGGGACTGGTGCTAGTCAAACAGGATTTGGTAGAACAGGAACTGTAGACTGGCAGACAGGAAGTATTAAAACATCAACTTTCACAGCAGCGAATGGTGAAGGTTATTTTGTTAATACTTCTGGCGGAGCCGTTACAATGACTTTACCTGCCTCTCCAAGTGCAGGTAACATAGTTAGTGTTAAAGATTACGCTTATAGTTTTGCAACACATAATTTAACAGTGGGAAGAAATGGTTCTCCAATTGGTGGTTCAAGTTCTGATGATTTAACTTTTTCTACAAACGGTACTGCATTAACTTTTATTTATGTAGATGGAACTAAAGGTTGGTTAGTAATAAATGAATCAACAGATACATCTGAAGGTGAAGCCCCAGCTTTTGTTGCTGCATCAGGTGGAAACGCTACTCTTACTGTTGGTGATTTTAAAACACACGTTTTTACAGGACCAGGGACTTTTACGGTATCTTGTGCAGGAAACAGTAAAGGATCAAATAAAGTCGATTATGTTGTAGTTGGAGGTGGAGGATCAGGTGGAGCACCTCATCACAATGGATCTGGTGCAGGAGGAGGTGGTGCAGGTGGTTTTAGATTAACTAATTCATCTGGATGTATTTCAGCGCCTTTAATGTCACCATTAATTGGTCCTGCTTGTAGTCCTGGAAGAGCAGTTACAGCACAAGGTTATCCAATAGCAGTAGGAGCAGGTGGTGCAGGTGTTTCAAGTCCACCAGGAACTTATCAAAGCGGAAACAATGGAGTAGCTTCAAGTTTTAATGGTATTTCATCTGCTGGTGGTGGTGGAGGTTCAGGAGGAAATTCAAATTGCCACGCAGCTGGATCTGGTGGCTCAGGAGGAGGTTCAGGTTATAATACAAGAGCTTGTGCTGCACACGGACAAGGTAATACACCATCGGTTTCACCTCCACAAGGTAAAGATGGTGGAAGTAATAGCCCTAATACTAGTGGTTCTTATGCGGCAGCAGCTGGTGGTGGAGCAGGAGTAGCAGGAGGAGCAGCTCCTACCTGCAATGTTGGAGGAACAGGTGGAGCTGGTAGTTTTGTGGCTGAATCATTTTTTGGTCCAACAGCATCAAGTTATGGTACTCCTGGTCCAGTTTCTTCTACAAGATATTTCGCTGGAGGCGGAGGAGGTGGAGGCGGTATTACTTCCCCTTACCCAGGTGGACCAGTTACAGGTGGACCTGGAGGTGCAGGAGGTGGTGGTATAGGAGGTGGTCAACCAGCGCCAAGTAGAACAGGGGTAGCAGGAACTGTAAACACAGGTGGTGGAAGCGGTGGCGCTTCATCAAATTATAGTCCTCCCGCAGTAGGACAAAGTTTAGCAGGAGGATCAGGTATAGTGCTAATTAGGTACAAATTTCAATAGTTGAATGGTAATTAAAATTAATATATAAGGAGAAACATTATGGCACATTTTGCAAAACTAGGATCTAACGGAAAAGTTATATCAGTGTTAACACTTGATAACAAAGATATGTTAAATGCTGATGGTGTTGAAGATGAAACAGTAGGTCAACAATATTTAGAATTACACAATAATTGGCCTGCACAAATGTGGATTCAAACTTCTTACAACACATATAACAACCAACATAAAAATGGCGGAACGCCTTTTAGAGGAAACTACGCAGGTATAGGTTATGAATGGGACGAAGATAATCAAATCTTTTGGCCTAAAAAACCATATGCATCTTGGGTAAAAAATACAACTGATGCTAGATGGCAATCACCAATAGGTGATGAACCTGCATTAACAGCTGAACAGCAATCACAAAATGATGCTGGCACACATAGATGGACTTATCTTTGGAATGAATCAGCATATCAAGCTGATAATACAACTGGTTGGGACTTGACAGATCAAAACGCATAGATTAAAAATGGTGGTGGTATGCAGAAGAAAGTATTATCTGAAATAGCATTATATTATGGTGATGTAACAATGCCTAAAGATTGGGACATTGACCGAAATGAATTACAGGAAAACATTTTAAAATCAAATATTACAGATTCACCTTTTCCATTTTCACGAACTTGGGATATGTTAAATACTTATATTCGAGAACACATCAATCTTGAGTATGGTTTTACTTTAGTTAACAAAGAAACGTGGGGCAATATGTATAAGCCTCAAGAGACTACAATTCCTTTATTAAATATAGATCCCATAGATTTGCAGAACTCTCCCGATTATACATTTCTTTATGGTGTAAACGTAAAAAATTGTATGGTTCGAATACACTATGAAGATAATAGACGTAAGGGAAGATCGTGGGATATACCATTAGAAAATAATAAATTTATAATGTTTCCATCAACTAATATGTATTATTTAACTAATAATCAAAAGGATAATTTAAACTTTGTTTTAACAACTACTTATGAATATATCTAATTATTATTGGTATTTTAGTGGTGTGTTAACACCTAGATTTTGTGATGATGTAATAGCTTATGCTAATCAACAAAAAGAAAGCATTGCAAGAACAGGAGGATATGACAACAAAGAATTAACAAAAGAAGATATTAAAAACATACAGAAAAAAAGAAAATCAGATCTAGTATGGTTAAATGATACTTGGATATATAAAGAATTACATCCCTATGTGCACGAAGCAAATAAAGCTGCTGGTTGGAATTATGATTGGGACAGAAGTGAATCTTGTCAATTTACAAAATATAAATTAAACCAATATTATGATTGGCATTGTGATAGTTGGGACAAACCTTATGAAAAAGAAGGACCCGACAAAGGTAAAATTCGAAAACTATCTATGACTTGTCAGTTAACGGACGGATCAGAATATAAAGGTGGTGAATTAGAATTTGATTTTAGAAACTATGACCCACATATGCGAGATGAATCGAAACATAGAATACAATGTAAAGAGATATTACCAAAAGGTTCTATTATTGTATTTCCTTCATTTGTATGGCATAGAGTTAAACCAGTAACCGCTGGCACAAGATATAGTCTTGTTGTCTGGCATTTAGGAAAGCCATTTAGATAATGTATATAAATAATTATTTTAACACAACAATTTGGTCAGAACAAAAACCAGAGTTTGTAAAATCTTTGAACAAAGCAAGTAACAAATATATTAGTGATGCTCGTAAAAGAGAAAAAGAATATATAAAAAAACACGGTGATTTTGGAAGATCATATCATTCAACGCCACTTACAGCCGACAATGATTTTTTAGATTTTAGAAATTACATTGGTCAAAAGTCTTGGGAGTATTTAGATCATCAAGGTTATGATATGTCACAATACACAACTATGTTTACTGAACTATGGGTTCAAGAGTTTGCTAAAAAAGGTGGTGGTCATCATTCAGCGCACATACATTGGAACCAACATGTATCAGGATTTTATTTTTTAAAATGTAGTGATAAAACATCATACCCAATCTTTCACGAACCGAGAACAGGTGCTAGGGCTACTAAACTAAAAATGAAACCAGACATCAAAGGTGTATGGGGAGGAACAGAATTAATTCATTATAAACCTACACCAGGCACTTTAATTATATTTCCAGGGTTCTTGGAACACGAATATGCAGTAGATTTTGGTACTGAACCATTTAGATTTATACATTGGAACATACAAGCAGTTCCAAAAGAAATGGCTAAAGATGTTTAAAAATAAAAAATATACAGTTATTCGTCAAGCAATATCAAAAGATCTAGCATCTTTCATTGCAAATTATTTTTTAATGCAAAAGCAGGTGTATGATACTTGTAGACAAGCTAGATACTTTTCTCCTTTTGAAAATATACTTGGATATTATGAAGGTGAAAACGAACAGATTCCAAATACATACTCTCAATATGCTAATATGGCTATGGAAACTTTATTATTAAAATGTCAACCAGGTATGGAAAAAGCAACAGGATTAAAATTATATCCTGCTTATACTTACGCAAGAATATATAAAAAAGGTGACGAATTAAAAAGACACAAGGATAGATTTTCTTGTGAAATATCTACAACCATGAATCTTGGCGGTGATGATTGGCCTATATATTTAAGTCCAAATGAAAATGTTGGTGCACCAGATGGTAAAAATATTACGGCAGCTAGCAAATCAAAAGGGGTTAGAGTAGATTTAAAACCAGGTGATATGTTGGTTTATAGAGGTGTAGAATTAGAACATTGGAGAGAAAAATTTAAAGGAAAACAATGTGTACAGGTTTTTCTGCATTATAACAATCGTAAGACCCCTGGAGCTAAAGACAATATGTTTGACAAGCGTCCACATTTAGGTCTTCCCTCTTGGTTTAAACGATGATATAATTCTTAGATGGGGGCAGTACACCACCACATACCTACTGTCCCCTTTTAAGGAATTTTATGAGTTTAGGATTTGACGCAATATCGGCACTACCATTCGCAACAGCTCAAACAGCTGGTGATGTACAAGTAAGTGTAGTTCGTAATCAACTTTCGATAAGTATTGGAAATCCTGCTATTACCGCAGATTCTATTACAGAAGTACCAAATCCAAATAGACTAACACTTGGCCTTGGAACATTAACAATTACAGCAGATTCTAATTTTACTGCTACAGGTAGTCAAGTTACATTAACCACAGGAACAGCTGATGCTAGCACAAGCGTAGATCTTACGCCTACTGTAAACCAATTGACCTTGGCTACAGGAAGTGTTACAATAACCGCTGACGCAAATATAGACCTTACAGGAGTTGATTTAACTCTAGCTACAGGTGAAGTTGCAGCAATAACATGGAGTGAAATAGTTCCAGGCGTAGACATGGTTTGGACACGAATAGATACAAATTAATATGGCATCAACATTTTCATCAGATCTAAAACTAGAAATTATAACAACAGGTGAGAAAGCTGGACAGTGGGGTGGAATCACTAATACTAATTTACAAATCTTGGAACAAGGATCATCAGGAGTTTTAGATGTAGACATGGCGGGAGCTAGTGTTACATTACTACTTACAGATGGTGCTACATCCAATGGTAAAAACGCATACTTAAGATTACATGGAACTTTAGCAGGTAACAGAACAATTACAATGCCAAGTGGTTCAGGTGTAACTAGAGTGTGGGTTATGAAAGATGATACTGTTAGAGGCACAGCAAATAGAACGTTAGGAGTTTTAACAGCAAGTGGTACTACTACTCAAATACCAGTGGGCTCAACTGTTCTTTGTAGATCAAACGGAACAGAAACTGTTATGACTATTCTTGAAAAAGGTTATGCATCTATAACTGATTCAAACAGTCCTTTTCCTTCAGTTAACGGAGATCAAATTTTAGCAAACACAACTGCTAACCCAATTGAAATAGACTTACCTTCATCGCCATCTGTTGGAGAAGAGGTAACTATTATTGATGCAAGAGGAACTTTTAACTCTAACAATGTAACAGTAGATAGAAATGGTCAGCCTATAAACTCATCTGCATCCAACTTAACTTTAAGCACAGCTGGTCAAGCAGTTACATTAGTTTATGTAGATGCAACAAGAGGTTGGGCATTTAAGACTAACACAGCATAGGGGCTTAATTAATGGCTCTAATTGATTTCAAATTTAGATCGGGCATAGACAAACAAGACACTTCTGTTGGTGCAGAAAATAGATGGGTTGACTCTGATAATGTTCGTTTTAGATATAACCTTCCTGAAAAAGTTGGAGGATGGTCTTCATTACTTCCTGATACTATTGTAGGAGTTGCTAGAAAACAACACGCCTTCGTAGATCTTGATGGTAATAGATATGTAGCCATAGGCACAGATAAATTTTTACTTATTTACTTTGAAGGTGCTCTTTATGATATTACTCCTTTTAGAAGTAATAATGCAGGAACTCAAATAACTTTTACAGGTTCAACGATTACTACAAGCACTACTAGAGGAACTGCTGTTACAATTACAACATCAACCAATCATGATTTAGAAGTAGGAGATATAGTAGAATTAGATTCAGTAACGATGCCAACAGGATCAAGTATTGCTGCTTCAACTTTTGAAGATAAACTTTGTCAAGTTATAACAGTTCCCACATCAACTACATTTACAATTACATCACCATCAGCAGAAGCTAATGGAGGTGGTTCTGATTTAACTTCGGGAAGTTCTTGCATAGTGGAACCCTATCAAACGGTTGGACCAGAGGCACAATCCTATGGTTATGGTTTTGGTATTGGTAATTATGGTGGAACAATAACAGGATCACAAAGCACAGAATTAGATGGATCATTAAATGCTGATACAGCAGGTACAGGAGGATCAGGAACAAGTGTAACTGTGGATGCTACAGCGGGATTTGCATCAGCAGGAACTATTGCTGTGGGCACAGTTCCAAGTGCAGAATTAATAACTTACACATCAACAAACGCTACAAACTTTTTAGGAATTACTAGAGGTGCCAAAGGAACAGCAACAGCTGGCACATCTAATGGTCAAGCTCATTCTACAAACACAACCGTTCAAGATGCAACTTTATGGACAGGGTTTGGAGATGCTGTATCTGCATCAACCGTGACTCTTGAACCAGGGCTATGGTCATTAAGTAACTTTGGTCAAGTGTTGGTAGCAACTATTGCTAATGGTGAAACTTTTACTTGGGATTCTTCTATTGCAGCTAATTTTACAACAAGAGCATCTAAAACAACCACTGGTTTTTCTACAGCAATTAGTGGTTCACTTGGTAATCCAACAGCAACTAGAACAACTTTGATATCACCAACAACAAGACACTTAATTCACTTTGGAACAGAAACAACTATTGGTGATCCAACTACACAAGATGATATGTTTATTAGATTTTCAGATCAAGAATCTATCAATGACTATACACCTACAGCCATCAATTCTGCGGGTACACAAAGATTACAAGATGGTACAAAAATTGTAGGTGCTTTGGTTGCTAAAGAAAATATTCTAGTATGGACAGATAATGCACTATACACAATGAAATTTGTTGGTGCTCCGTTTACATTTGGTTTTGAACAAGTTGGTACAAACTGTGGGTTAATAGGTCAGAATGCTGCTGTTGAAATTGATGGTGTAGCTTATTGGATAAGTAATAATGGTTTCTTTGCTTTTGATGGTACAGTTAAAACATTATTATCTTCTGTAGAAGATTACGTTTATGATGACTTTGATACAACTAAAGGTCAACAAGTTTGTGCAGGTATAAACAATTTGTTTTCAGAAGTAATTTGGTGGTATCCAACTTCAGGATCGGCTTATAATAATAGGTATGTAGTTTATAATTATGGTGAGTCTAATCCACAAAACGGATTAATATGGTATACAGGAAACGAACCTCGGACAACTTGGGTTGACTCTATTGTATATCCAAAACCTTTTGCAACTAAATTTGATGATAGCGCAGAGGGAACTTTTCCTAGTATAATAGGTTTAAGTGGATTAGGTCAAACAACTTATTTTGAACATGAGGTTGGAACCGATCAAATTAATCCTGATGGTTCAACCACGGCTATCGCATCAAATATAAAATCTTATGACTTTGACTTAGATGTTCAGGGTAATGGTGAGTTCTTTCTAGCAATGAGAAGAATACTACCTAACTTTAAAGTTCTCACGGGAAATGCAACACTAACCGTTGGTATAAAAGATTTTCCTGCACAATCAGATACGACAAGCACGTATAGTCCCTTTACATTAACGTCATCAACGACTAAAGTAGATACACGAGCACGTGGTCGATTTGCTAATATTCAAATCTCTAATAGTTCTACATCAGAAACATGGAGATTTGGTACAGTTAGAATTGATTTACAACCTGATGGGAGAAGATAATGGTTAAACCAGTAGTAAACTTTATGGAAAATTATAGACCTACGCCAAATAGGATCTTTGATTTATATAACTATTATCTTGGCGGAGGTGCAAATACCACAGGAACAGGGACCGGGGCACAAGTAACTCCCCCTGGTTTTAATCCGTTTGTTCCAACAGGTGGTGGAGGAGGTGGTATAATGAGTAATGTTCAACCCTTTAGAGCAGACCCTAGAGTTCCCGCAGCATTTGAAGCTATGCAACGAAGTAATCAATTAGCAAGTATGGGTATTAATGATCCGTTTGCAAATGAAGCAACACTAGCAGGTGCTTACTATGGAGATATGCCTAATGTAAATTTAGAACCAGGTAAACAAAGTATGTTAGCAAAAGGAATTGGAAAAGTAAAAGGTCTAATGGACAATCCACTTTTTAATTTAGTAGGTACAGCCATAAATCCTATTGGTGGTGCAGTTAAAGGTTTAGCAACTTTAGCAAATAGATTTCTTCCTGTTAATACAAGATCAATTCAAGAAGGCATTGCAGGTAATCTAGGTATAAGAGTTGATGACATTGGTAGAATTGTTAATACTGGAAATTATATGGATCCTAATAATATTATGGCAGGATATAATTTATACAACATAGATGATGAAACTTTTGAAAAGAGAATAGACAGAATTAATAAAGGTAAATTATCAGCGCAGAAAAAAGCAGAGCGAATAGCATTGATAAGAGCAGCGCAAGAAAAAATTATGGCTTCTAAAAAATTAGCTGACGAAGCAAGACAACAAAAAGAATTAGAACGACAAAGAGCAGAACAAGAACGACAAAGACAAAGAGATCAGAGAAGAAGTGATAGAGCTTATCGAGACTTTAGCAACGATCCAGGAAGGGCAAGTTATGGCGGTGGCTTTGATGCATCCACAGGAAACTATGATGATCCTTTCTCTCCAGGAGACACAGAATAATGACAAAGATAGTAGTAAGATTACCAGAACCAAAAGAAAAATATGAAGTTGATAACCAACGACAAATTAACAGAGCCTTACAGTCTGTTGTTGAACAATTAAACTCAACGTTCTTACAGAATCAAAAGGAGGAAACAGAAAGATTTACTTTCTTTTCATTGTAATGGCTAATGTATACAAGAATATTCAAGCAGTGGTTAACGCATCAGGAAGTGATGTTAGTATGTACACTTCACCTGACGCTACAACTAGTATTATTAAAACAATTAAATTGTTTAACACACACGGGAGTGCGTTAGATGTTACAATTAAAGTTTTTGATGCTTCAAGTTCTACTGATTTTGAATATGAAGTATCAAATGTTCTTGCAAGCGATGGGGTTGATTTACTTACATTTAACAACATCCTTATACTTGAAGCAGGAGATATACTAAAAATGCAAACAACACAGACTAATGTAATAAAGATGACCGCTTCTGTATTACAGATTAGTCGATCATAGGAGGAATATGCCGTTCATAGAACAAGAAGCTAAAGAAGAAATTAAGATAATAGAGGGTAAAAAAACTAAGGTTATCACCCCTGAAGTAGAGATTACTTTGACTAATACTCAAACAGGACAAGAGTATATGTCAGACGCTGAGGCAGATGCTGATGTAAATGACCCTAATACTGCAACTCAAAGAGAACATATAAGAAGAGATGTGCATGTTAAGGTCGCTCAAATCAATATTGGTGCTCAATCGAAGGAGTTGTAAAACGATTAAAAATAGGATATTTTAAAAGATTATGGCAATTTCAAGAATGCAAGAACCAAGACAACTATACGGACTAGGTAGCCTCGTAAGGAAGATTACTAGACCTATCAAAAAAATAGTTAAAAGTCCTATAGGTAAAGCAGCGTTACTAGCTGCTGGTGCTTATTTTGGACCTTCTTTTTTATCAGGCGCTAAATTTGGTTTTAGCGGAATGCAGGGACCATTAGCTTTATCAAAATCTATGAAAGCCGCTAGATTAGGTAGATCACTTGGTGCAATGGCTAAAGGTTTAGGAGGAGCAAAAGGTATATTAGGAATTGGAGCAGGAGCAGGTTTATTAGGTGGTTTGTTTGCAAAAAAACCTGAAGAAACAGAGGAAGAATACCAAGCTAGAATAGAACAACTAGGACCATACTTAAAACAATACTATGGTAATGTTGGAGATACATTTGGAGATCAAGCCATGAGTCCAGGTGAATTAGAGGATTTTGTTACATCACAAAGCATCGAATACCAAGGAGCAAAAGATGGTGGTATCATGGGTTACAAAGATGGTGGCATAACTTTTGAACAATATCTAGAAGGAAGAGGAAAAGAAGAAAAAAGAAATACAAGAGATAAATTATATAAAGATTATTTAGAATTTAAAAGAAGAAGAAAAGTTGCCGACCAAAAAACCATGGCAGCAGATGGTGGTATTATAATGGCTGACGTTGATGAGATGGAGGTTGGACCGAAAGGTAAAGAAGAAGTTATGGAAGAATCTATGATGGAAGATGTAAGACCATCAGGATTAGAAAAGGTTGCAGGAACATTAGTAGATATTGCAACTACATTATATAAAGTAGCAACTCCAATGGGTATGAATTATAAAATGGCTAGAGCTATGTATGATAGATTACCTGACATATCTAAACAAGCTGTCGATGATATGGGCAGAGAAATGAAGGGTGGTATGAAAGCTGTCCTAGACCCTGTTGGTATGTTAGACAGAAAAGGTAAAGACGATGAGGAGATGAGTGAAACATTAATAATGGTTGAAGGTAAAAAAGATGGTGGTATAATGAATTTAGGTGGCAAAGAAATGGATTTACGAGGTGGTGGTTTTGTGCCTATCGGTAAAAAAGAACGGGCTGATGACGTACCCGCAAGATTAAGTAAAAACGAATTTGTATTTACAGCTGATGCCGTAAGAGCTGCAGGTGGTGGAAGTGTTAAAAAAGGTGCACAAAGAATGTATGACACAATGAAAAGTTTAGAAAATAGGATGAGATAATGGCTGAAATTACACAAACACGACAACTACCAGCACCGTTTATCGAGGCGCTTGGTAAAACATACGCAGATCAATTAACAAAACAAGTTGGTAAACCCGTAGACACATCTAAGTTTGCACCAACAGTTGCAGCACAAGATGCACTACAAACACAAGCGGCACAACTAGCAGCATCAGGTGTTGGTTCTTATCAACCATTTTTAACATCAGCACAACAAGCATTAACAACAGCAGGTGGACTAACAGGTTCACAAGCTTACAAACAATTTATGTCGCCGTATCAACAAGATGTTATTGATGCGACATTACAAGATTTTGATAGACAAGCAGCGATGCAAAGACAAAACATAGGACAAAGAGCTATTGCTGCTGGAGCATTTGGTGGTGGCCGTGAAGGTGTGCAGTTAGCTGAGTTTGATGCAGCAAGCGACAGGAACCGGGCATCAGTGCTTTCAGGTTTATTACAACAAGGTTTTGGTCAAGCGCAATCCGCAGCTGACAGAGCATTTACTCAACAAGGACAACTTGCACAAGCGCAACAAGGTCTTGGACAATTTTTACCACAAGCACAAAGAGCAGATATACAAACGCTAGGTGCAGTAGGTGGTATACAACAATCTCAACAACAAGCCATTGAAGATGCAAGAAGACAAGCAGCTCAAACAGCAGCGTACGAACCATTCCAAAGATTAAATGTATTTGGTTCGGGTGTTACGGGATTAATGGGTGGTATGCAAAACTTTGGTGATGTTATTAAAACACAACCTAGTCCTAGCCCATTACAAAGTGCATTAGGAATCGGAACTAGTGTAGCAGGAATCTTAGGAGCATTAAGGTAATGCCAAGTAGAGTTTTAAAAAGACCTATGTTTCGTAGAGGAGGCATGGCTAATCAAGGTATTATGTCAGGCCTTGTTGATCGAACAGGTTATCAAGAAGGCGGAGATGTAGTCGAAGATAGCAGAACATTTTTTGAAAAAATGGTCGGAGTTCCTCAAAACTTTGACAACATGACAAGAGCAGAAGCTGAAGAATTTTTATTTCCTCCTACATTAAAAGGTGGAACTCAAAGGTTAATGACTACGGCAAATGATTTTGTTTATAACTATGGATTTAGACCTCTTGTTAACTTAGGTGCCTATATCACGGGAATAGGGGGAGAGGGTTTAAATACTGTTAAACCAATCGACACTGATCAAAGAATGATCGATGCGTACTCAGGTACAGTCAGAGATGACGAAGGTAATATTGTTTCTACAAATGTAAAAGAAGATCCTGATGCTGACCCTGATGCAGATGATGATGGTGACACAGAAGGAAAAGAAGGTAAAGGTGGAACAGGTGGTAAAGGTGATTTATCTGAGTCTGATCTTAAAACTGTTTACGCTGATCTACTTCCAATGTTTAAGGAAACATTAGGAGTTGATGATGAAGATTATAAAAAAGATGCATATCTACAATTAGCTAGATTTGGAACTAACCTTATGGCACAACCAGGTGGTTCATTAACAGCAGCCATAGGTAGAGCGGCTGAGAAACCTTTAGAAGGTATTGGAGATATTGTTGCTTCTAAACGAGCAGCCGAAAGAAGACCAAAAGAACTTGCACTACAAGCAGCGCTTAGAGAAACTGATCCAGGCACAATAGGTAAAAGTGTTAGAGATCTTATGAAACTTGGTTATTCAAAAGAAGAAGCAATCAAAGAAGTTGTTAAATCTGGTGAAACAGGACTTGCACAAGTTAAAGCTAGAATTATTAAAGAAGATGAAGATGCTTTATTACAAGGTAACATTGTAACGGATCAATTCTTAGCTAGAAAACTAGCTAAGAATTTAGACAAGTTTAATATTGGTATAGAAGAAATTATGAAAATGCCTGATGACAAAGACGAATTAATAGAAGGACAAATTTATGTTACAAAAGAAGGAAGTATTAAAAAACATAAAAAAGGTAAATTCTATAAGCCTGGTGAAAAAGGTTTTAAATAGTAGGGAGTTCATGTGCCTGAAAATGTATCAGATTTTTATAACGAAAGCGGATCAAAAAGAAAACCAAGTGATGATGTAGGTTTTTTTGAGTCAGCATTAGCAGGTGTAGCAACAGGCCTTTGGAATATTCCAAAAGGTGTTTTTTCATTTGGTGCAGAACTATACGATTTACTCGGTGATACCAACACAGCAAAAGAAGTAGAAGATTGGTTTGATGATGTCAATCCATTTGATGATGAAGCTGAAGCAAGAACAGTTGGTAAAGTATTACAAGCAATAACTCAAGTAGCACCGATGGCAGTCGGTGGTGCAATAGGTGGTGTGTTAGTTGCAGACAGAGCAAGAAAAATGGCTCAAACAGCAATCGCAGCTAAGAAGGCAGGCAAAGTTATGAACTTAGCTCGTATCGGTGAAAAGATAATGGGTGCTGAAAAATTAACAAAGAAAGGTAAATTAATCGGCGGTATTGTTGGAGGTGGAGTTGGTGAAGCACTTGTGGCTGATCAAGATATAGGAACATTTGCTGATATGGCTAGAGGCACATCGTTAGAACCTTTTGCAATTACAATGATGGATCGTGATGAAACTTTAGAAGGTAGAGCAGACGCATTTAGAAAATTAAAAAATAGATTAAAGTTTGGAACTGAAGGTGCACTATTTAGTCTTGCATTAGTGGGTGCAGGATCAGGGCTCAAGAAACTTAGAACACCATCTACATACGGAGTTCAAGAATATGCTGAAACAAAATTAGGAAGAGCATTACAAAAGTTTGGTATAACAGGATTAAAACCTGAAGGTATGGGTACTAAACAAATTTTGGAATCTAGACAATATGGTATTGGTAATATTAGATCAGTAGAGTTTCAAGCAGGCAGAGCAGTTCAAGAGTTTGACAAAGCTAAATCAGAGTTAGGTGATGTATTAAAAAGAGTTTACAACCTAGATGATAGTGCAGCGTCGGCTAAAAAATTAAACGATGAACTTATAGATATTATATCGCCTGCGATTGAAACAACTAAAAAAGGTGGCAAGACTGTTCCATTTACCAAATCACTTTTAAAATCACAATCTAAAGCTAGAGGTATACAGCAAATAGATGATGTTATTAAATTTAGACAAATATCAGATGAAGTATTTGAATTAACTGAACAACAAAGAAAACTTGTGGAACTTAATAGAACTAACAGAATACCTCTTGCTGAGTTTATGGATAAGTCAGGAAAGATTAGAGAAAAACTTTATCAGTTAAATAAAGATTTTACAATGCTCACTGAAAGAGTTCCAAACGTTGCAGAACTATCAAAACAAATAGATCGAAAAGGTTTATTTCAAGTAGAGGATTATAGAACATCGCCTGAGTTTAAAAACTTATTAGAAAGAATTAGAAAAAATGGAGGTGATCCAAACAAATTAAAAGATGCTGTATTTAATATGAGAAGATCTATTGACAATATGTCTATTAGATTATTGCAAAGAACAATGCCTGATGAGATTGCAACTAATATAAAAGGTCAACTAGGTTCTTATACAACAACAATGTACGAACAATTTGAAAAACAAATGCCATTGTTAAAATATGAACCAACAGCAGAACAAATAACTAGAGCAAAGGAATTACTAAGAGCAGATAAAGTAAAAGAACTTGGTCGTAATCCTACATCAGCAGAACTTGCACAATTAAACAAAGCTGTTGATGATGAAGTAGATTATTTTTTAAGAAAAAAAACAATCGATGAAGTTGATGTTGAACAATTAAAAAATCAAGCAGGAGATGTTATTGATAATCCAAATAAAGCACAAGTCGATAATGTTACTGTTCAAGACAAAATACTTACACAAAAAGTTTTAAAACCTTGGCAAAGAGAAATAGCAGGAGTTATTAAAGATCCTTCATATACTTTTTTAAATACAGTTAGTAAACAAGCACATTTAAATTACACTTTAAAATATATGGATGATGTTTTAAAATTTGGAACAGAAGATGGTCCTGGTAAATTTATATTTAAAGCAGATGAATTAAACCCTCTTGATGCAAACAATCCTTTAAAATTTAAAAAGATAGAGAAGAGTGGACAAATAAATGGATTATCAAAATTAGAAGGTATGTATATGAGAGCTCCAATATATGATGCTGTCTTTGATACAACAAGTAATTGGTTGAATCGAAGTGGTGTGGGTACATTTTATAAATATGGAGTTCTAGCACCAAAAGCCATTTCACAAATTGCAAAAACAATTTTATCTCCACTAACACACGCTAGAAACTTTATTAGTGCTAGTGCATTCGTAGCTGCAAACGGTGCTGCTTTTCCAAATTATGGTGATGTATCAATGTTGATGCCTAAATCTTTAGGCGGTGAAGGAGTATTAGGTCAAGCTTATGGATTAACAGGCCGAAGAGTTCTAGGTACAATGACCAAAGCAGACGATGCTTTATATGAAAGACTACTAAGAGTGGGTGTTGTTGATTCATCTGTGCAGATTGGTGAGTTTAAAAGAATTATTAAAGACGTTATAAATAATCCAGGTCAAGCAGAAGCTAGGGCTTATACAGAATTATTAAACAATGATAAAAGTATTAAAACATTTAAGGGTTTACCTGATCAAGCAAAACGAGGTGCAGCTAAATTGTATGGTAAGTTACAAGATGCATATGTTGCTGAAGATGATTTCTTTAAGTATGTAAACTTTAGTTTAGAACGAAATAGATATTCACAAGTTTTAAAAGAACTAGACGTTAATCAAGATAACTTTAGACAAGTTTTAAGAAGTGATACAACAGCAGGTAGATACTTAAATAAATTAGTTCAAAGAAAAGAATACATAGAGGGCGCTGTAAACAATCAACAAGCTTTCTCAAATTTACTTGATGAAGTTGCAGGAAGTTTAACAAGAAACAATGTGCCTAACTATGGTTATGTCGGTAGAACTGCACGAGCATTAAGACAATCTCCATTTGGAAACTTCATAGCTTTCCCATTAGAAATTATGAGAACAGGTAATAATATTTATACATCAGCCATTGATGAAATTACAGCAGGTATTGGTAAAGGTAGTTTAGAAAATCCTGAAATACCAGGACTTATGAAACTAGGATTAAAAAGATTATTTAGTTTTGGTATGACAGTTGGTGGTGTGCCATACACACTAGTTCAAACATTTAAAGCAAAAAACAATGTAACAGATGAAGAGATGCAGGCTTTAAGACGAATGGTTCCTGAGTGGTCTAAAAATTCTACTTTGATACCTGTGGGTCGGGATGAAAATGGATATTTAAAATATGTAGATTTTAGTTACAACAACGCCTATGACACTTTAATTAGACCATTCCAAGCCGTGGTAAATGCACTTAATACAGGTGCAGGTGATAAAGATTCTCTAATGAAAGCTCTTGGAACAGGGATGACAGATGCACTAGCTGAAGTTATGAAACCGTACGCAACAGAATCAATTTACACAGAAGCATTAATTGACTCTACGATTAGAAGAGGTATCGGTAGAGAAGGTAGAAGAGTATGGAATGAGGCTGATGATATTGGAGTTCGAATGTTAAAAGGCACTTTGCATGTGGCTAAATCATTGCAACCAGGATCAATAGCACAATTTAAAAGAATTCAAGATGCTGTTATGGAAAGAGGAGATAAAAAATATGGACAAACATTTAATTTATCTGACGAGTTACCGGGTTTAATTGGACTAAGAGCAATCAACTCTGATCCTGAAAGAGCTATGAAATATATGGTTACAAGTTTTGGTTCGAATTTAAAAAAGGCAGACAACTTATTTATTGCGCCACTATTAAGAGGTGGTCGTGTAAGTCCTAAACAAATAGTAGATCAATATAAATATTCAGAACAAAGAAGATTTGCTTTTATGAGAGATATGTACAAAGACATTGAAGCAGCTCGTGCTCTAGGAATGTCTGACAATTTAATAAGAAAAGAATTACAAAAAAGAAAAGGTTTACAAAAAGATGTGATAAGACAAATTATGTCAGGAACATATGTTCCAAAAGCACCAAGTGCATTTTTTGTAAACAGAATGAGAGAAATTAATAATCAATTAAATGAAGCAGAAGATAGAAATATAGAAAATCCATACTTTATAGCAAGTCCTTTTATTGGAGATATAATATCTGATAATAGAAATATAGATTTATTAGATGATGAATTAACATTTAGAGATATAGACGTACCATCTCCTCCTGGAATCGTTGATTCTATAACACAATCTTTTAATACTCAAACTGTCCAAGGTGGGTCGCCTAATATTAATGTCGTAGGCAACATGACCCAGGCATCAGGGACTACGAAACCATACGATCAAATGACCACCGCAGAAAAAATAGCTTACGATAACGCAATGAGAGGAATAGCATAATGGCAATGCAACCCAAAAATACTAGAGAACACATTTTATCTTTATACGGACACATATCAGGTGTCAAAAAAAACTTAAGACACGTTCACGAAGATGTAGAAAAATTGGGCGGTAAGATAGATAAAATCTATTGGGTTCTTTTAACGGCAGCGGGAACTGCTGTACTCTTCGTGCTAGAAAAAATGATTAATTAAATCCAATCTTTTAATTCTTCGCCCATAATTTTACTTGCAATATCAACTTTTTTTCTGAGGGACTTTACAATCTTCTCATCAACAGTATCTTCACAGATTAAATCAATATAAGTCATTGGTCTAGTTTGTCCAATACGATCTATACGTGCCTCTGATTGTTGTCGTTTTTCTAAGTCATATCCATTAGAATAATAGACCATGGTAGATGCAGCGGTCAGTGTAATACCATAACCTCCGGTTTGTGGAGTTCCAATAAAAAATCTACAATTAGGATCTTCTTGAAACTTCTTAATATTTTTTTGTCTATCTGCACTAGGAGTTAGGCCATAGTAATCTACAAAACTTTCGTCAAACTCTTCTTTAATAGCTTCTATGATTTTATGTACATCTCTTTGCCAATGAGCCCAAATAACAACTTTGCCTTCGACTTCATTTAAAACATTTATTAATTCTTCAATACGATTGTTTTTGATATCTTGTAGTGTTCCATCATCTGCCGTAAAGTGGCCACAAGTTATTTGCTGTAATCTCATTAATTGTGTTAAAACTGTGGCAGTTGTCATACTTTTGCCATTATGTTGTGCTAAAGCCATTTGTTTCATTTGATCGTATAATTTAAATTGATCAGGAGATAATTGAATAATCCTTTTCATAAAAGTTTTTTTAGGTAAATCTAAACACTCATCTTTTAAAACTCGATACGAAAAAGCCTTTAATTTAGCGCTTAATTCGTCAAGATTTCTATAACCAATTGGAATCTCTACAGATCTTCCACCAAAGTTCATCTTTCTCATTACGGCATACCTTTGTCTAAAAGTATAAAATGATACATGACCTAAGAGCTCGGGTCGCAAGAACTCACATTGCTTGAATAAATCTAGCGGCGATTTTGTGACAGGTGAACCTGTAAGTATTCTTCTGTATCTAGAGTATGTGGCTAACGAACAAATATTTTTAGTTCGTTTAGCATCTTTGTTTTTAATAGTGGTAGACTCATCTATAACCATCATTGTTCTATGACATGATAAGAACCGAGAAGCAAAGTCCACGCCTTTCTTTGTAGAGAAAGCTTCAACGTTCATACATAAAATGTGCAACCTGTGGTCTGTTTTAAATAAAGTATCTAAATTTCTTTTTTGTTTTTTTGTAATAGCTGCTTGCCACAGAACAGACACATTCTCAATATGGTCAGGTAAATGTGTAGGTATCTCAGCTTCGTGCCAATTTTTATACACACCTTTTGGTGCTATAATAAACAAGCCATCGATCTTGCCATTGTCATAAAGCATTGCCGCATTGTCTATTAATACTTTAGATTTACCTGTACCCATCTCCATAAAATAGGCATAGTATTCTTTCATCCAAGAATTTTCTAAAGCAGTTACTTGATGCTTATAAGGTTTTGTCTTAAATTTATAATTCATTATTTACCACAACAAGGACACTTTATAGTTCCGTTTTGTCTTCCTTCCACATAACTAGCCCATTCATTACAATGCAATTGCGATGAAAAACTAGGACCATTATAGCCGCTAGTTGTTTGGCCATTATTATTATAATAGTGATTATACATATCACTATATTTTTCGTGCATTTGTTTTTCCCAATCAAACATATTTTTTCCTTCTTTCTAGTTGACAATCTATTATATTAATTTATAACCAATGTCAATGAAAGAAAATACAGTTTATGTAATACAAGAAATTGCAGGCACTCGAGAGGGTAAGCCTAAGATTAACATTATGGGAGCTTCTCATTATGGTAATTTAAAATTTCTTTTACCTGAGCTATCACAAATTATATTCTCTCCAGGACCATTAGTTTTTAAACTAAGAAAATCTTTGAAAGATTATACGAGTGATGATTATCTTTTATTAACGGGAGATCCTGCTATAATCGGTGTGGCTTGTTCGATTGTGTCGGATTTAACAAACGGTAAATACAAGCTGTTAAAATGGGATAAGCAAGAGAAAAAGTATTATCCTATCAATGTTAATCTTTATGAGAAAGGAGAAATAGATGAGCATTAAACAAACGATAAAAGTTAAGACGTTCACAGGAAGTGGATCTATTAACTTTGAAGAAGACAGAAAGGAAAGTTTAGGTGAAGTAAATAACGCCAAAGCTCTTTCTGATCAAGTAACGAAACTTCAATCTCTAGAAGACGAGATTGATGAGCAAGAGAAAAAACTTAAGGAGTTGAAACGAAATCAAGAGTTGTTATCAGGAGAAGTTATTCCTACGATGATGACTGAGATGAACATCTCAACTTTAAAATTAGCAGACGGTTCCGCTGTTGAAGTGAAACCTGTCTACGGTGCATCGATTCCTGCAGCTAAGAAGGAAGATGCATTTAACTGGCTTCGAGAAAACGGCCTAGGTGATCTTATTAAAAATGAGATTACTGTTGCTTTTGGTCGTAACGAAGACAACAAGGCACAGCAATATGCTGTCCTTGCACAAGGTCAAGGTTATGAACCTGTCCAGAAACTAAAGGTTGAACCTATGACTTTGAAAGCACTGGTCAGAGAGCGTCTTGAATCTGGACAAGAAATGCCCTCTGATCTGTTTAACGTGTTCGCAGGCAACAGAACAAAAATAACAAGGAGCAAATAAACATGAACCAAGTAGCACAAAAAAAGTCTGCACAACTTCCTGCAAATATATTTGAGGAAGATGCAGCAAAAGGTTTGGGTAAATTAGGTCAAGAAGATCTAGCCCTTCCTTTTCTAAAAATCCTTGGACAACTTTCACCAGAAGTTAATAAACGTGATGGTAAGTATGTCGAGGGTGCTGAACCAGGAATGATATTCAATTCTGTTTCAGGAGAGTTGTATGATGGTATGAAAGGCATAACTGTCGTTCCATGCTTTTATAAACTCGAATACATAGAGTGGAAAGATAGAGGAGAAGGATCAGGTGGACCAGTACAAATCCATGACTCTTCTTCAGACATCATGAGTCAAACAAAGGCTGATGCTAATTACAAAGACAGATTACCAAATGGTAATTATGTTGAGAAGACAGCATCTCACTTTGTATTGATTACCAATCCTACAGCAGCCACTGCTTTGATTTCTATGAAATCTACTCAATTAAAAATTAGTAGAAAGTGGAACTCAATGATGGCAGGTATAAAGATGAAAGGTAAGAATGGTTTATTCACGCCGGCATCTTTTAGCCATGAATATAAGTTAAGAACTGTTCAGCAGTCTAACGATAAAGGCACGTGGTTTGGTTGGGAAGTACAGAAGATAGGACCGGTAGAAAATGCCGAGCTGTACCAACAAGCAAAGGTTTTTGCTGAGAGCATTTCGAAAGGAGATGTCAAAGCAAAGCACGGTGAAACTGATAAAAAGGATTCATCGCACTTCTAATTCCTTTGGGAATAGTTGCAACAAGGGCGGGGAGGCGAGAGTTGAACCGCCCTTTACTGATAGGATATGGAAGAAAAATTTATACAGATATTTAGTGGGTTCTCTGAGAACTATGGCCAAGCTGATATGCAACGGCTTGAAGTTGATCCTATCTCTAAAAAACAAAAACCTGAATATAGATGGGCACAACAAAGACTCACTGACGACGATTACAAACAACATTTAATAGGAACTAAATCAATTGGTATTCAACCTTGTAATGAAAAAAGTCAATCAAGGTTTGGTGCTATTGATATTGACCCACAAGAATACGCAGGATTCGATTTAAAATTTTATTTAGATAAAATAAAAGAATATGATCTACCAATTATACCCATACTATCTAAGAGTGGTGGACTTCACCTTTATGTATTCACAAAAGATTTTATTCCTGCAAAAATAATACGATCATTTTTAACAAACCTTATTCCAATATTTAATTTAAAACCTGAAACAGAAGTGTTTCCAAAACAAACAGAACTTGTCAAAGATAGTGAGACAGGTGAAATGAACAAGGGAAACTTTATTAATCTTCCATATTTTAAGAAGACAGAAAGACGAGCTCTCAACTACGATGGGACAGAGTTTACCTTTGAACAGTTTATACAACTCGTTGAATCAAATTTTATAACAGCAGAAAGAATAAAAGAAATAGACGATGAACTAGAAAAGAAAGTTTTAGAAGGATCAAATGCAGAGTTTGTTGATGGTCCACCGTGTTTAGCAGCGCTATCAAAAAATAAATTATCAGATGGTCGAGATAGATTCTTATATAATTATATGGTGTTTGCTAAAAAGAAATACCCTGACAATTGGGAAGAGAAGGTAATGAGTGCACCTGTACTATACTTTGAAGATTCAGTAGCGTGGTCTAAACAAAAACTTACACAGAAGATTAGATCATGGAAACAAAACTACAAAGGTTATACTTGTAATCAGGATCCTATCGCACAACATTGTATGCGAGGACTTTGTGTTAAAAGAACTTTTGGTATTGCATCAGACTTTCACGATTCTTATCCATTGTGTGCTAATTTAGAAAAGGTAGACCTTGAACCCGAACCAGAATACAACTTTGATGTTACCTTACCTGACGGACAAACTGTAAAATCTGTGCATTGTAAAACAATAGAACATCTAACAGACCAAAGAAAAAGAAGAAACTCAATAGCAAAGTATGCAGGATTTGTACCACCATTACAAAAAGGTTCAGACGATCAAAAGGTTTTAGATGCATTGTTTAAAACACAAAAGGTTATGCCACCACCGATAGGTACAACACCAAGAGAGAAACTACACGACAATGTTTATCAAAAGATTACAGGACCTGAAGCTAAGAATGATGCATCGTTCAAGACAGGAACAACTTTGATACAAGATGGCTATGCCTATTTTAAATTTGATGTGTTCTATAAAAAGTTAAAGAACAAAGGATGGCGTTATCAAGAAGACAAGACAGGCTCGATGATGTTAAAGATATACAAAGATTGCGAGATAGATTTTTTAGATCAGAAAAGATTTCCAACAAAAGAAAAGGGTAAACACAACAGCCCTACTAAAAATGTTGTGATGATATCAATCAAACAATTTGAGAAGATAAAAATATTTCATAAAGTTACAGAACATAAAAAGGATATACTATGATCCGAAAGATATTAGGACCTCCAGGTACAGGTAAAACTACAAAACTTTTAAAATACGTACAAACATTTTTAAAACTAGGAACACCCATTGAGAAAATTGGTTACTTTGCCTTTACAAAGAAAGCAGCCACAGAAGCAAAAGAAAGAATGTTAAAACTATTTCCACAATATGGATACAGAGATCTCAATCACTTTCAAACATTACACTCTTTGGCTTTTAATACATTAGGAATGAAGAAAGATAATGTTATGCAACCCGAACACTATGAAGAGATTGGTAGAACCATTGGTGTTCAAGTGTCTGTTTACAGAGGAGGTGAAGAAGAAACAGGATACATAGATTCTGACAGCGAGTATTTTAATCTTATTAACATAGCTAGAATTAAAAACATTACACCCAAAGATGAATACAACACAGATTTATACTCAGACGATATGGATTATAATTTAGTAGAGATTATAGAAGCTGAACTTAAAAATTATAAGAGTTCTTTTGTTTTGTATGACTTTACTGACATGATAGAAAAATTTGTTTCGTCAGAATTATGCCCTAAATTTGATGTAGTATTTATTGATGAAGCACAAGACTTATCACCAATACAATGGAAGATGTATGACATCATTAAAAAGAATACAAAGATTATGATATTAGCAGGAGATGATGACCAAGCCATTTATGGTTGGGCAGGAGCAGATGTAAAAAGATTTCAAGATGAACCTGCAAAAGAAAAGATATTACCAAAGTCATACCGAGTTCCAATCAGAGTTCAAAATGTTGCTGATTCAATTATATCTCAAATAGAAACAAGAATACCCAAAGAATGGGAACCTAGAGATAACGAGGGTCATTGTGAAGAAGTTTACGATCTTGATGAAGTTGATCTAACACAAGGTAATTGGTTGATACTTGCAAGAACTAATTATCGTTTAATTAAAATGAAACCATACTTAATGGAACGTGGTATTTATTTTGAATACAAAGAACGAAAGAGTTTTAGTTCAAAGTTATGGAAAGCGATTAGAGATTTTTCAAGGTGGACATCGGGTGCACAACTAACAGCTAGCGAAATAAAAGACATATTTGATTATACGGGACACGAGTTTGATGGTGAAGACCATATGAGCTATAGCTGTGAGTTTTTTAATATTGATACATCAGATACTTGGTATGAGTTGTTTGATGCAGACCCTGAACAAGTTCTTTACATTAGACAAATGTTAAGCAACAAAGAAAAACTTTCTGAGGAAGCAAGAGTAAAACTATCTACGATTCATTCGGCCAAAGGTGGAGAGGCTGACAATGTATTATTGATATTAGATAATACAGATAAGATTCGTGAAAGCATAGAAAAGAGTCCTGAGAAAGCAGACGAAGAGCACCGAGTTTGGTACGTCGGTGTAACACGAACTAAACAAAACTTATACATCATGGCAGCAAAGGAGGATAGATTAGGTTATGACATCGAAGGCATATAAAAAACAAATCGGAGGATCTCATTACAGAGATATGAAGATTCAACCAAGTCAATTTATAAATGAGAATAGGTTGCCTTTTGCGGAGGGGTCGGCTATAAAGTACATATGCAGGCACGCTGCCAAAGGAAAGGAACAAGACATACATAAAGCAATTCATTATTTAGAAATGATATTAGAGAGGGATTATGCGAATACCAAAGTTTGAGGCACAGACAGAGTGGGTAAAACCTACAGAGTTTCCTGACTTAAGACAAGTTGATGAGATAGCTATTGACTTAGAAACTAAAGACCCAGGACTCAAGGAACGAGGATCAGGGTCAGTCATTGGCAATGGTGATGTTGTTGGTATCGCCGTAGCAACAGCACACTACAAAGGATACTTTCCTATCGCACACGAAGGTGGTGGGAACATGGATCGTAAACAAGTTTTAAATTGGTTACAGGATATATTAAACGCACCATCAACAAAAATATTTCATAACGCAATCTATGATGTTTGTTGGTTGAGAAGACTTGGACTTAAGATACAAGGAGATATTGTTTGTACAATGATTGCAGCTGCTGTGACTGATGAAAATAGATTTAGATACGATCTTAATAGTTTATCTTGGCACTATCTTGGTTATGGTAAAAACGAATCAGCTTTAGCCGAAGCAGCAGAGAGTTGGGGTATCGATCCAAAAGCAGAAATGTATAAACTTCCTGCTATGCACGTTGGTGGTTATGCAGAACGGGACGCAGAGATTACGTTTGGTTTGTGGCAAGAAATGAAAAAAGAAATACTGCATCAAGATCTTGAAGATATATTTGATTTAGAAACAGAATTGTTTCCTTGTCTTGTTGATATGCGATTCAAAGGTGTCAGAGTTGATATTGAAAAAGCACACCAAATGAAAAAGGATTTTATTAAAGAAGAAAATGAATTGTTAACAAAAATAGAATATGAAACAAATATAAGACCACAGATTTGGGCAGCTAGAAGTATAGCAAATGTTTTTGATACACTTAAAATACCTTACGAAAGAACAGTAAAAACTTCTGCACCATCTTTTACTAAAAACTTTTTACAAGAACATGAGCATCCTGTTGTCAGAATGATTGCACAAGCAAGAGAAATAAATAAAGCACATACAACTTTTATTGACTCAATTATTAAACACGAACATAACGGTAGAATACACGCAGAGATAAACCAATTACGATCAGATAATGGTGGAACTATTACAGGAAGATTTAGTTATCAAAACCCTAATCTTCAACAAATACCCGCTAGAAACAAGGATTTAGGACCTAAAATTAGGTCACTATTCCTTCCCGAAAATGAATGTAAATGGGGTTGCTTTGATTACTCACAACAAGAACCAAGGCTCGTTGTGCACTACGCATCGTTGTATAAACTACCATCGGTTTATGATGTTATTGATGCTTATCAAAATGATTCGAATGCAGACTTTCACCAAACTGTAGCAGAGATGGCACAGATTCCAAGGACACAAGCTAAGACGATCAATTTGGGTCTTTTCTATGGTATGGGTAAAGCAAAACTACAAGCTGAACTTGGAGTGTCTAAAGAAAAAGCAAAAGAACTTTTTGATACGTATCATGCAAGAGTTCCCTTTGTAAAACAATTGATGACTAAAGCTTCTAACAGAGCTCAAGATAGAGGTCAGATAAGAACTTTACTAGGCAGGCTATGTAGGTTTCATTTGTGGGAGCCAAATAGTTTTGGTATGCATAAAGCATTACCTCATGAAGATGCACTCAGGGAACATGGACCAGGGATCAGGAGAGCGTATACATACAAAGCTTTAAATAAATTGATACAAGGATCAGCTGCTGACATGACTAAAAAAGCTATGTTAGAATTATATAAAGAAGGTATCATACCACACATACAAATACATGATGAACTAGACTTATCAATCAAAGATGATACTGAGGCAAAAAAAGTTATTGAGATTATGCAAGACGCTGTTAAACTAGAAGTTCCCAATAAAGTTGATTATGAGTTTGGAAACAATTGGGGTGATATTTATGGATAACTATGGCTTACTTAAACGCAAACATTCCTGTAGAGTACGCACAAATCAAAAGAGAATATCTTTATGACCTTAAGAAACATCATGGAGAAGTTGAAGACTGCATTATTTTTGGTCTTTCGGCTATTACAGGGCGTAGTATCCTTTTTCATTGTATTATGGAAAATGGAGCTATCTTCTATCGTCTCCCGATATCTGCATTCATTCAAAGAGGGTATAAAGCAGAAGAAGTTCCTAGACGTAGACTTGACGAGCTTCAGCTTTGGAATTGTTTTAGTTACTATCCTGCTGTTACTACTTGGGATATTTTAGCAGGACAAGCAGGCAAATACATAGGAAAAGACAAGAAATGGCACCCTGGAAAGTATGTATTTACCGTTGACTTTGCACACCCAGAGAGTAATATATTGGATACGGATCATTCAGAGATACCGCACGAGCATAAATGTGCTCACATCATAGCGCTCGATGACGGGAACTATGCAGCACAGCCAAACAATAGATGCATTTGGGATATACCATCATTTACAGTTAAAGATGAGATTCCAAATTGGAAAGTGCAAACATCTGAATGGAACGTGGAAAACACAAGTCAATGGAAAACAGAAGATACTGATAAGTTCTTCTACGAAATTGAGGAGAAAAAACATGATGAATAAATGTAAAGCAATTTGTTGCAAAGTTTGGGACAAAGTAAAAAGCTTATGGAATAAATTTATTAATTGGTTTACTTCTGGTCTAGATAAATAATTTATGGCGTTAAAAATTTCTGAATCCGCAGCTGTACAAATGCCAATGAAAACGGTTGCTAGTTTAATTACGATAATTGCAATCGGAACATGGGCTTACTTCGGCATTCACGAAAAACTAAACCAACACTCAACAAAGATAGAGTTGATGCAAAAAGATCTAGATCAAAACTCAGAGTTTAGGATAAAGTATCCAAGGGGTGAGTTAGGTCAATCAGCTGGAGAAGCAGAGCTCTTTATGATTGTGGAACACGTCAGCGGTTTATTAGAGGATGTGGAAGCAGAACTTAAAAGTATGAGAAACAATGCAGTTAATATAGAATTTTTAAAGAAAAGAACAGAGAAGTTAACTGAAGATGTAGAAAAAATAATTAGAAACGGGAATGGTAAACATCAATGATAGAAACTGTATTTGCACTAATCTTAACTTTAAACGGAAATATGATAGAGCATGTATATAAAAACAATTTAAGCGATTGTTTGAAATCAAAACGCATAGCTCAGAACGAGGTCAATCCTGAGAGAGTTGTATTTACTTGTAAAAAAGTAAAGGCTCAAACAGAGATATACATGGATCGAAAAAAGATTGTTAAAATACTACCATAATGGAGAATACTTTAATAGTTTTAGTCTTGCTTTGTGTGGTAATATATGTAGGATTGAAGGATAACTTATGAGATTGAGTAAACATTTTAGCCTCGAAGAGATGACCCGTTCAATGACGGCTGCTCGTAAGGGCATCGACAATACACCAGGGTCAGGTGAGATACATAATCTTACTGAGGTTTGCTATAATGTATTAGAACCTCTTCGTGCAAAGTTTGATAAACCAATTACAATAACATCAGGCTATCGATCCGAAGCGCTGTGTGAAGCCATCGGGTCCAAAAAAACTAGCCAGCACGCCAAGGGGCAGGCGGTCGACCTAGAAATTATGGGTGTTCCAAATATAAAAATAGCTTATTGGCTGCAGAATAACGTGGATTTTGATCAGCTTATACTTGAGTATTACAAACCAAACGACGGACAAGCAGGCTGGGTACACGTATCTTACAATGAAAAAGGTGCTAACAGAAAACAAGTTTTAACTTTTGACGGGAAAAAATACGAGAACGGACTTCCTGAGATGAAGTGGAAAGACGGTCAAGTTGTAGAATGAAATGGGTAACAGAAATCGTTAATGGTGTTTGCCCTGAGTGTGTTCGAGAAACCGTATTAGTTTCAGTAGATCAATTCTATAGATGCACTAGATGTGGTTCAGATTTAGAGCAAAAAATAAATGGAAAGATATCTTATATTCCTGCGGGATTATCTAAAGAACATTACAGAATGGTTCTAAAACAAGATGGCGAAGAAGTCTAAGTTTGGCGTTAATACATACGTTAAAAAGACACCGCCCAAAATAGGTCGACACAAGAAACGAATGAACAAATCTGAAAAGCGTAATTATAAGAAGTACCGGGGACAAGGGCGTTGACATTTATATAATAATATCCTACACTCCTCTTATGAAAGATAAACAGATAAAAATAAAACTAAAGGGCGTAACACAAAAACAGTGGTCAGTTTTTTTATTAGAGTTAAATCTTATGAAAACAAATTGGAAACCATATGGTGTGTTAGTTGATATTGAAGCTCCTAACTTTGCAAAGATTGTAAGATTAGGAACGAGAACTCCTGATGTTAACAAAAAAATTAGACGAACTAGCTAACTTATGGAACAAGACCCAAGATCCTAAATATAAGGATCAATGGTACAAACTAATAAGGACTTATGGAAATAATTATATTAAGCGACGGCCTGTTTCATCTAGTAGAGGTAACAAAAAAATTAACAGAGGGAATAACACTGATGAGTGATGTAGATTGCTTCGAGCTCTGTGATATTTTAAGATTAAAACTTACAGACTACATGGATGCACCTTACAATCGTCACGTTATGAAAGATGGCAGCGGTGATTTCTTTGGTTGTATTTGTCGTTAAACTGTGTTCACAGGTCTACAACTAAAACGAATATAGATTTCATGTTTGTTAACTTCACTTCGACCAAACTCTTTTATTTTTTTATGCGATTCTTCATAACCAAAAGTTAGGCAATCATACATTGTATTAAATTTTTTAGGCCACTCATAGGCAGGCATACACACACCCTCTACGTAGCTACAAATAACTAAACTTAACAATATTTTCATTGACTAATATCCTATATTATGAAATAAAATCTAATCTTATAAATATGAAAGAAGGATATAATAAATGACAGATACAAGCAAATACAAAAACATCACGGTGACTCTTAAAACGTATAACGATCTTGATGTTTTACGAGAAAAAGTTCTCGATCCGAATTTAAAGTTAAGCAGAAGTCAAGCTGTAACTTATTTGGTTAATGAAAAGAAAACTAAATTAAATGGTAAGGTGGCACATGGAAAAAACAAAGCATAAAGTTATTTGCCCTGAGTGTAGAGGCAACGGATATCTTCGTGTCCCCTATCATTTAGCGAAAGAAGAAGTAACCGTAAAGTGTGATACCTGTAAATGTGAAGGTGAAATCATACTAACCGAGGAGGACTTTGTCGATCAATTCGTCAAAGCAAATTAACATGATACAAAGTGAGGACATAAAAAGAATGGCAGATGATAAACGAATCGCCGAACTTAAAATGGTTGTCGAGCAAAGAGATACAACGATAGAGTTTCTAAAAAAACAATGTGATTTTTTAAAAACCAAGTGTCGAGAATCAGGGACCAAAAGAAGAGAACTTGAGAACGAAATTAATAGACTATGGGAAGAGAATCAAAACCTATCGACGATAAGAAAATCCGACACGGATTAATAACAGATATTTATCTAGCAGGACTCTTCGACGGCGAAGGCTGTGTAACTTATTCTAATCCTTTAAAATTAAGGAAAGGAAAAAAGAAAGCATATCCTACCTGGAACATAAGATTAGAAATAGCTATGACTTGTAAGAAAACAATACAATTTGCACTCGATAGCTTTGGTTGTGGACATATGAATTTTAGACCGAAAGCAGCTCATCAAAATTTTGATCAATATCGTTGGCGTTGTTCTCATAGAGATGCTTTACAATGTGCTAGAAGAATGCTACCGTACAGCATAACTAAAAAAGATAAATTAGAAAGTATAGTTAAACATTATGAAATTAAAGATTCTTGATCTATTCTCTGGGCTAGGTGGTTTTTCACTTGGTTTAGAACGTACAGGAAACTTTGAAACTATAGCTTTTTGTGACAACGATAGATACAGCAATTTAGTGCTGCAAAAACATTGGAAAGGAGTTAAGATATATAACGATGTCAAAGAAATCACAAAAGAAAAACTCGAGTCAGATGGAGTTGAACTTCCCGATATCATCACAGGAGGGTTCCCCTGCCAACCGTTCTCGGTCGCAGGCAAACAAAAAGGAACGAGTGACGACAGACATCTCTGGCCTGAGATGTTTCGAATCATCCAAGAGCTTAAGCCGAGGTGGGTTATTGGAGAAAATGTCAAAGGTCTTGTTAACCTCCAAGACGGCATGGTCTTCGAGACTGTGTGCACTGACTTGGAAGGAGAAGGATACGAAGTCAGGGCGTTCAATATTCCAGCTGCAGGTGTCGGTGCTCCCCACAGAAGAGAAAGAATCTGGATTGTGGCTCACGCCAAATGCTACAATAAGACCGACGAGATCAGAGGAGGCAATGAAACATCGAGAGGAATACAGGAAGAGCATAGGCAGGACAACAGTTCCGCCAGGCTCACTAGCAGAACAAGTTCAATACGGCAAACCAACAACGGACATGAAGATATGGAGGACTCCCGACGCACATTGCAATCGAGGACCGAGCTCCGAGAAACGAATGAAGATGAAGTTAGAGAAGGGTATGCCAATCAGCATCAACGATCAGGTAGCCCATCCGAATCTAATGTGGCCAACGCCAACAGCGATCGATCGACCGAACGAGGGGAACGTCAGACTATTGAGAAAGAAAGTTATGGTAGGAGAGATATCGAGAGAGGAAGCAAAATCAATGATAGGCAAAGATGTGTTCGAGAAACAAGGCAAAGTGAAGGAAATGATGTGGCCGACACCGAGAGCAGCAATCGGCATGACAATGAAGCTGTCACAAGGGATGGCGGATCTTCGACACAAGAAGTATTTGGAGACGGAGGTAGCGTACCAGGAGAAAGCACCTGGTGGCACACTGAACCCGACGTGGGTCGAGTGGCTCATGGGGTACCCGGCAGGGTATACAGACTTAAAGGATTGGGAAATTCTATCGTCCCGAAAATCGCGGAAGAAATCGGCAAAGCCATCATCAAAGCAGAAAGGGAAAAATGAATAAAGGACATTCTAATCTTTTAACATCTAAATTAAATTTAAAGATGAAGTATATAAGAACACCCACTGAGATATGGGAAAATTTATCTAAAGAATTTAATTTTA
>Ga0208794_1000295_pt1 | contig 36901 bp, 34 predicted proteins | sample 32_taG_FD_184106 | JGI IMG/M metagenome (GOLD analysis project Ga0208794, IMG submission 184106) | Marine viral communities from the Gulf of Mexico - 32_GoM_OMZ_CsCl metaG (SPAdes) (version 2) | ecosystem: Environmental > Aquatic > Marine > Oceanic | place: Atlantic Ocean: Gulf of Mexico... | reverse complement strand
GGGCACGGGCAAGACCACGCTGTCGAACGATCCAAAACGCCCCCTGATTGGTGACGACGAACATGGCTGGAGCGACAATGGCGTGTTCAACCTCGAGGGCGGGTGCTACGCCAAGACGGTCAATCTGAGCGCAAAAGCTGAGCCGGAGATTTTCGCAGCCACGCGCCGTTTCGGCACTGTGCTCGAAAACGTCGTGCTTGATGGGGCTAGTGCACCGGTCTTCACCGACGTCTCGCTGACTGAAAACACCCGTGCGGCCTATCCCATCGACGTGCTGCCCTCGATCGCCAAGGGCAGTGTCGGGGGCACGCCCAGGACCGTCGTATTCCTCACTGCGGACGCTTTCGGTGTCCTGCCGCCGCTGGCGCGGCTCTCGCCGGAACAGGCGGTCTACCACTTCCTTTCGGGATACACCGCCAAGGTCGCGGGCACCGAACGTGGGGTCACCGAGCCGCAGGCGACCTTCTCTGCCTGTTTCGGCGCGCCCTTCATGCCGCTCCACCCCACCGTCTATGGTGCAATGCTGGCTGAGCGTCTGCGCACCAGCGGCGCCCAGGCCTGGCTGCTCAACACCGGCTGGATCGGTGGCGCCTATGGGGTGGGCAAGCGCATCGACATCGCCTCGACCCGGCGCCTGCTATCGGCGGCGCTGGACGGCGAGCTCGACACTGTCGAGATGCGGTTCGACCCGCTGTTCGGCTTTGAAGTGCCCATGAGTGTGCCGGGGGTTGAAGAGCGCCTGCTCGATCCGCGCCAGTGCTGGACCGACGGCGATGCCTATGACGCGCAGGCAGGCAAATTGGTCGCCCTGTTCCGCAAGAACTTTGAAAAGTTCGGCCCCGACGCCAATGCCGAGGCGGGGCCTAGGCTGCAAATGGCTGCTGAGTAGTCGGCGCTAACCAGAAGGGCGCCGCTGGCGCCCTTTTTCATGCCCGGACCGATGCGACCCGATCAGGGCGCGTAGAAAATGTGGCTATCGACCACCGCCACGCGGGCGAAGGTATTGGCCCAGGACGGGTGCACTGCCGTGGTGTGATAATAGAGTGTCGAGCCAGGTACGACGCCGATCTCCTCGCCCAAGGCGAATTCGGCATAGATCTTGTTGGCCAGCTCCATCGAGCGCGCCCAGGCGCGGCGTTCGCCCGGCGTGTCGTCGCGGCCGTCACAGGCAAAGGTGAACTGGCAGCGATAGCGGCCCTTGTCGGCATTCTGATAAATGACGCCGCAGAGCGAGCCGGGGAATTTCGATGAGCGGGCGCGGTTGACGATCACATTGGCCACAGCCCTCTGGCCGGTCGCGGTTTCGCCGCGGGCTTCGTGATAGATGGCCTGAGCCAGGCACTCGCGCTCGCTATTGGCGTATTCTACGCGCTTGGCGGTCGGTTGGTAGCCCGATTGCACATAGTCGGCCAGCAAATCGGCAGAGACCGAAGGCGTGGGGCGCGGCACTGGGTCCGTAAAGCTGGCAATGGCCGAGAGCGCGGTGTTGCTGCCGGCCAGTGAGCCACGGCTGATATAGCTCATCAACAGATCATCGGTGAGAGCGGGCTTGGGGCCGCCCAGCGTCACCTCAACCGAACGCAATTGCTGCTGTCGTTCGATGTAATTGGCGAGCAGGGCCGGTGTCAGCTTCTGCTGGCCCGGCGCCAGCGGCGTGGCCGTTGCGCCCAGCGCAGCCTGTTCACGCAGGGCGCTGATCTCTTCAGGCATGACCTGGGGGAAAATATCGGTCTCGGCATGGGCAGGCGAGAGGGTGACGAACAGAACCAGTGCAGCAGCACCAATCGCCAACATGGGCGAAACGGCACGCGCTATTTTCTGTTGCCAGCCAAACTGCATGCCCAGTCCTTACCCCTGGGCCTGTCCGGTCTTCCGGCAGGCCTTCTAGAATCCAGGACCACCAAAGGTCCCTGCACTTCCCGGGCGGCACACTAGACAAGCTGGCCACGGGATGGAAGTCGAAATTTACGGCTGGTTAACCATAACCGTTAGCGACTTAAGGCAGAGTTAACGCCCCCGTGATGCCAGGGAAACCCCTGTTTTTTCGTAGTTTTTGGCGTGCTGAACGCGGCCTTACCCGATTGGGTAAAGCTTTATCGATTTACGCGGATGGTTAATTTTTGTTCACAAGTGTTGCCGCTCAGCCGCGGTCGAAGGCTGCCAGATGCACGTGAACAAGGCTTTCCATGATGGATATACCCAGCGCGTGGATATCGTCATCGGGACCGACCAGATCGGGCACCATCACCGTCTGCATGCCTGCGGCATGGGCGGCGCGGACGCCAGAGTGGCTGTCTTCGAGCGCCAGGCACCGCGTCGGGTCGACGCCCAGACGCCGGGCAGCCGTGAGATAGGGTTCCGGATGTGGCTTGGGGTTGACCACGTCGTCGCGGGTCACCACGGTCTCGAACAGGTCGAGCAGCCCGGCGGCGCTCAGGTGATGCGCAGCATGGGGATTGCGCGAAGAGGTGGCGACCGCCGTAGGGATACCGCGTGTCCTCAGTTCAGTGATGAACTCAACAGCCCCGGACTTGACCGGCACGCCGGCATGGCTGCGCTCGCGCATGGTGACGCGGCATTTCTCGTCGAACATCGCATAGGGAAAGGCCACGCCGTAGGCTTCGATCAGCAGCCGATTGGTGGTTTCGTGGCTCGACCCCACCATGGAGCGGTGCACATCGTCGGTCATCTCAAAACCGAGTTCGGTGCAGACTTCGAAGACGATATCGCGGAACACCGCTTCGGTATCGAGCAGGGTGCCATCCATGTCGAAAATGGCGGCATCGAATGGCGCGAGGCGGATGAGAGCGGGAGTGGCGAGTTGGGCAGAATTCATTTTTCCGTCTATAGGCCGATTTGACGACAATCGCCAGACAGCCATTTGCAGATCGGATCTGCAGCGAGGCGCGGCATGGGCGACGAACGAAATGAGCTCTGATAGCGTTGGCCCGACATGACCCAATTCACCCCCTCAAGAGCCCATGCGCAGTTGGGCGACGCCTTCTTCGATCCGGTCGATGCGGCCGATTTCCCCCAGACCATTTTACGGCACCGCGACCAGCGCTGGGCCGAGCGGATCGGGCTAGGGGATTTGAGCGTAACTGAATGGCTCGGGCATTTCGGCCGCTTCGAACCTTTGCAAGGCTCTTTCGAGCGCCCCCTGGCCCTGCGCTATCACGGTCATCAGTTCCGCTCCTACAATCCCGAATTGGGGGACGGGCGCGGGTTTCTCTTCGCGCAATGCATCGACCCGGTCGACCGACGCTTGCTCGATTTCGGGACCAAGGGCTCGGGCAAGACCCCCTGGTCCCGCGGCGGCGATGGGCGGCTGACGCTCAAGGGCGGTGTTCGCGAAGTGCTGGCCACCGAGATGCTGGAGGCGCTCGGGGTCTATACCTCGAAAAGTCTTAGCCTGGTTGAAACCGGCGAGCAGCTCTATCGCGGCGACGAGCCTTCTCCAACACGGTCTTCGGTGCTGACGCGCTTGAGCCACAGCCATATCCGCATCGGCACTTTCCAGCGCCTGGCCTATCTCGAAGATACCGAAAACCTCACCCGCCTCGTCGACCATTGCATCGCCCATTATTATCCCGCCTTGGCCGGGGCGGGGGATAAGGCCGTCGCCTTGCTTGAGGCGGTGGTGGCAAATGTCGCCCGGCTCGGCGCACAGTGGATCGCCGCCGGGTTCGTGCATGGCGTGCTCAACACCGACAATATCAACATCACCGGCGAGAGCTTCGACTACGGGCCCTGGCGTTTCCTGCCCGTCTATGACCCTGCCTTCACTGCCGCCTATTTCGATGAAACCGGCCTCTACGCGTTTGGCCGCCAGCCCGACATGCTGGCATGGAATTTGACCCGGCTGGCCGAATGCCTATTGCCGCTGTCGTCCACCGAAAAGCTGGAACCCGCGCTCAACACCGTCTGGCCCGTGTTTCGCAAAGAACTGCCCCGCCAGATCTTGCGGCGGCTGGGGCTGCAAACGCGCGACGTGGAGCAGGACGGCGCCTTCGTCACGGCTCTCTTCGGCTTCCTCTCGGAAAGCCAGGCGCCTTATGAGCAGTTCTTTTTCGACTGGCGCGGCGGCGCCTTGAGCAGCCCACGAGCGGCAAAGAGCCCCTCGGCCGATCACTATGCCAGCGAAGCGTTTCGCCCGATCGCCGATCTGATGGAGGACTATGGGCCGGTCGACAGTGTCAATCTGGACCACCCCTATTTCGCTCGTGAAAAACCGCGGACCATGCTGATCGACGAGGTCGAAGCGATTTGGGCCCCGATTGCCGAGGCGGATGACTGGACCCTGTTCGAAAACACGCTTTCGGAAATCGCTCAGATGCGCGATGCATACAGCAAGACGCCCTAGCGACCAGGAGGAAACCATGCCCGTTTACGCACTCGACGGCGTCGCGCCAAAGATTGACGAGAGTGTCGGCTGGATCGCCCCAACCGCCGTGCTCGTTGGTGACGTTCATGTCGGCCCCGAGGTCGGCATCTGGTTCGGTGTGGTGGCGCGGGGCGATATCGAACCCATCACTATCGGCGCGCGCACCAATGTGCAGGAAAACTGCGTGCTGCATACCGACAAGGGCTTTCCGCTGAGCATCGGGGACAATGTCACCATCGGTCACGGCGCCATCGTGCATGGCTGCACCATTGGCGAGAATTCGTTGATCGGCATGGGCGCCACCGTGCTCAATGGCGCGGTGATCGGAAAGAACTGCCTGATCGGCGCCAAGGCACTGGTCACAGAGGGAAAAGTCATTCCAGACAATTCGCTGGTCATGGGCGCGCCCGCCAAGGTAGTGCGCGAGATCGATGCCGTGGGTATCGCGGCGCTGACCGCCTCGGCGGATCGTTATGTCAACAATGCCAAGCGCTTCGCCAAGGGGATGAAGCCGGTTCCCGGGCATGGTCCGGATTTCGAGCCGGCCTGACGGGCCACGCCCTCCGCAGCTCACCCGATCTCGTAGGGCACTACGCTCCGCCTATCGGCCGGCACCGAAATTCCCGCGGCCAGGGGTGGCACGGAGCGTTGCGGGCAGTTGCGGCGTTCGCAGATGCGGCAGGAGATGCCGATGGGATCGAACGGGGCTTTGGCCAGGTCCAGATCGTCGGCATAGACCAGTTTGCCGGCATGGGTGATTTCGCAGCCCAAGGCATAAGCATAGCGCCGGGTGACCCCGCGATAGCCGCCGAGGCGCTTTTCGTGGCTCCAGGCCAGACAGAGATATTGCTTGCCGTCGGGCGTTTCAGCCAATTGCCGAATGATCTGGCCATGCGCCTCGAAAGCCTGATGCACGTTCCACAACGGGCAGGCGCCGCCGAAGCGGGCAAATTGCAGGGCGGTGGCCGAATGGCGTTTGGTGATGGTGCCGGCCGCATCGACCCGGGCGAAGAAGAAAGGGACACCCCTCTCGCGTGGCCTCTGCATGGTCGAGAGGCGATGGGCCACCTGTTCGAGGCTGGCGCCGAAGACCCGCGCCAGTTCCTCAAGGTCGAACCGGTATTGGGCTGCCGCCCCGAGGAATGTCCCATAAGGCATGTGCAGCGCCCCGGCGAAATAATTGGCCAAACCCATCCGGGCAATCGGTCGCGCCTCGGGCGCCTGAAAGTTGGCGCCATCCAACAAAGTTTCGAGCAGGCTCGCCTGTTCAAGCCCACACAGCACCGTGGCGATCTGGAAGAACTGACTTGAAGGTTCCAGATAGGCATTGACCCAGAGTGCGCGGCTTGCCCGGTCGAATTGTGTCATGCGGTCGCCAGTGGAAGGGGCCGACAGAACGACGCGAACATCATGGATCTCGGCGCAATAGGCGATCAGGCGCCGCAAGCGGTCCGCGCCTATTTCACCCAGATCGCCCGCCAGCTGCTCGGCGGCGCGGTCAAGCGGGTCGATATAGTTGTCGGCATAATGGAAGAAGTCGCGCACTTCCTCATAGGCGGTCTGCACATTGGATTGCGGATCGCGCGCCAGCGCTGCATCCATTCCGGCCAGCGTCTCATTGGTCTTGCGATAGGCGCCATAAAGCGCCAGCACGGCGCGGGCCATGTCCGGCGCACTGGTGGCGACGGTTTTCAGTTCCTGCAGATTGGGCACGGCATCGCCAAAGACCGGGTCGGCCAAGGCCTCGCGCAAATCGATGACCAGGCGGTCCGAAGCGTCCGAGGTAAGGCTGGTGAGATCCAGATTAAAACTCTCGGCGAGCGCCACCATGACCGAAGCGGTCAATGGCCGCTGGTTGGATTCGAGCTGGTTGACATAGGACGCCGAGATGTCGAGCCGGGCCGCCAGCTCGGCCTGAGTCAGGTGATGCTGGGCGCGCAGGGCGCGCAAGCGGGCGCCGGCAAAGACCTTTTTCGGGGCCAATCTTCACAACTCCACAACATTGCAAACCCTGCTTTGTGTGATTGTAGCAGGCTTGCCTTTTCCTGTCTTGGGCCTGACCCATTCTGCCTATATGGTCCGGCGCAAAATTGCCGAACGGAGAACAGCCATGAAAATCCACGACGTGCGCACCTATAAGTCTGCCGAGCATCTGGCACGCGAGGATCAACTGGCGTGGAAGCTGGCCGCCGTCGCCACCGATCCGGTGCCGGTTGAGGATGATGTCGTGGAAATGATCGGCAACCGCATCATCGACAATGCTGCCGTTGCCGCCGCCTCCATTGCGCGTGGCCCGATCCGCTCGGCCCGTGCGCAGGCGCTGGGTCACAAGTCGGATCGCGGCGCGCCGATCTTCGGCCTGGCCGACGACACCCTGGTTTCGCCGGAATGGGCGGCCTGGGCCAATGGCGTAGCGGTGCGCGAGCTGGATTTTCACGACACCTTCCTGGCGGCCGATTACAGCCATCCGGGCGACAATATTCCGCCGATCCTGGCCGTGGCGCAGACCAAGGGGCTCGATGGCGCAGCCTTGGTGCGGGGTCTGGCCGCCGGCTATGAAATTCAGGTCGATCTGGTCAAGGGCATTTGCCTGCATGAACATAAGATCGACCACATTGCCCATCTCGGCCCGTCGGCCGCAGGCGGCATCGGCGCCCTGCTCGGACTGTCCACCGAGATCACCTATCAGGCGATCCAGCAGGCGCTGCACACAACGACCACCACGCGCCAGTCGCGCAAGGGCGAGATTTCGACCTGGAAGGCCTATGCGCCCGCCTTTGCCGGCAAGATGGCCATCGAGGCGGTCGACCGCGCCATGCGTGGCGAGGGCGCGCCCTCCCCGGCCTATGAGGGCGAGGACGGCTTCATTGCTTACCTGCTTTCTGGTCCCAAGGCGCTCTACCATGTGCCGCTGCCGGAACCGGGTGAGCCCAAGCGCGCGATCCTGGACACCTATACCAAGGAATATTCGGCCGAATATCAGAGCCAGGCGCTGATCGACCTGGCCCGCCGCATGGGCCCGAAAATCGGCGACCTGACCAAGATCCAGTCGATCCTGATCAAGACCAGCCATCACACCCATTACGTGATCGGCACCGGCGCCAATGATCCGCAGAAGATGGACCCCAAGGCGAGCCGCGAAACGCTCGATCACTCCATCATGTATATCTTTGCCGTGGCGCTCGAGGATGGCGGCTGGCACCATGAAAAAAGCTACGCTCCCGAGCGCGCCCAGCGGCCCGAAACCGTGGCGCTCTGGCACAAGATCACCACAGAAGAAGACCCGATCTGGACCCAGCGCTACCACACCAAGGGCGAGGACATGGCCTATGGCGGGCAGGTGATCGTCACCATGGAAGATGGCTCGGTCATCACCGACGAACTGGGCGTCGCCGATGCCCACCCCAATGGTGCCCGCCCCTTCAAGCGCGCCAATTATATCGAGAAGTTCCGCACCCTTGCCGAAGGCATTGTCTCAAGGGAAGAGCAGGATCGGTTCCTTGACCTGGTCGAACGCCTGCCGACGCTGACCGCCGCCGAGGTCAAGGCGCTCAATTTCGTGGTTTCGCCGGACCAGCTTGGTCCCGAGGCTCCCGCAGGGATTTTCTAAAGGAGGCGACGATGACTGACACACCAGGCTTCAAGCCCAAGAAATCCGTTGCTCTTTCAGGTGTTACGGCTGGCAATACGGCGCTGTGCACCGTGGGGCGTACCGGCAATGACCTGCATTATCGCGGCTATGACATTCTCGACCTGGCCGAAACCAGCGAGTTCGAAGAGGTCGCGCACCTGCTGGTGCATGGCACCCTGCCAACGCAGGCGCAACTGACTGCCTATAAGGCGCGGCTGAAAGCCATGCGCGGCCTGCCCCAGGCGGTCCGCGCCGCGCTCGAGGCGCTGCCCGCCGCGGCCCATCCCATGGATGTGATGCGCACCGGCGTTTCGGTGCTGGGTTGCACCCTGCCCGAGAGCCACGATCACAATGCTGCCGATGCGCGTGCTATTGCTGACAGACTGTTAGCGTCGATGGGCTCGATGCTGCTCTATTGGTATCATTTCGCGCATAATGGCCGTCGCATTGAGGTCGAGACCGACGACGAGAGCATTGGCGGTCACTTCCTCACCCTGCTGCATGGCCGGACGCCCGATGCGGACTGGGTGCGGGCCATGCACACATCGCTCATCCTCTATGCCGAGCACGAATTCAACGCCTCGACCTTTGCCGCCCGTGTCATCGCCGGCACCGGGTCGGACATGTATTCGGCCATTGCCGGGGCCATCGGCGCCCTGCGCGGTCCCAAGCATGGCGGCGCCAATGAGGTCGCCTTCCAGATCCAGGAGCGCTACGCCTCTCCTGACGAGGCGGAGGCCGATATCCGCGAGCGTGTCGCCAACAAGGAAGTCATCATCGGCTTCGGCCACCCGGTCTATACCGTTTCCGATCCGCGCAATGTGGTCATCAAGCGCGTTGCCAGGAGCCTTGCCGACAAGGCAGGGGCGGGGCGCCAATATGCAATTGCCGAGCGCATCGAAAGCGTGATGATGGACGCCAAGAAGATGTTCCCGAACCTGGATTGGTTCAGTGCCGTCTCCTACAATCTGATGGGCGTGCCCACTGCCATGTTCACCCCGCTCTTTGTCATCGCCCGCACCGCGGGCTGGTCGGCGCATGTGATCGAACAGCGCCAGGATGGCAAGATCATCCGCCCATCAGCCAATTATACCGGGCCCGAAGACCTCGACTTCGTGCCATTGAAGGATCGCAAGGAGGCTTAAGGCCCATGCCCTATCTCGTTTCCGCTGACCTGCCCGCGACCAGCGCCGGCAGCCGTTTTCGCGCCTTGCTCGACCGCCAGCAGATTTTGCAGCTCCCTGGCGCCCATAATGGCCATGCCGCCATTCAGGCGAAGAATGCCGGCTTCGACGCGCTCTACCTTTCGGGCGCGGCCATGACCGCCTCGATGGGCCTGCCCGACCTGGGCGTCATCACCGTGGACGAGGTGGCGTTCTTCATCCGCCAGATCGCCCGCGCCTCCGGGCTCCCACTGCTGGTTGACGGCGACACCGGCTATGGCGAAGCGCTCAATGTGATGCATATGGTACGCACATTCGAGGAAGCCGGCGCCGGCGCGGTGCACCTGGAAGACCAGCTGCTGCCCAAGAAATGCGGGCATCTCAATGACAAGAAGCTGGCCGATGCGCATGACATGGCTGCCAAGGTCGCTGCCGCCGCCAGGGCCCGCCGCGACATGGTGATCATTGCCCGCACCGATGCGGCCGCCAGTGAAGGTCTGGACGGCGCCGTCGCCCGCGCCAAGCTCTATATCGAGGCCGGGGCCGACGCGATCTTCCCCGAAGCCCTCACCAGCATCGACATGTTCCGCGATTTCGCCAAGGCGATGCCGGGGGTCAAGCTCCTCGCCAATATGACCGAGTTCGGCCGCACGCCCTACCAAACCGCGTCTGAATTCGAGGCGCTGGGCTATTCCATGGTCATCTGGCCGGTCTCCTCGCTGCGTGTCGCCAACAAGGCGCAGGAAAAGCTCTATGCAACCATCAAGCGTGATGGGGGCACCAAGGCGATGCTGGACGAAATGCAGACTCGCCAGGAGCTCTACGATGTGATCGGCCTGCACGATTATGAGGCGCTGGACGCCTCGATCATCAAGACCGTCGTGCCCTGAGCCAGAGGCGTTAGCACTTGATTTACCATTCCGGTAACTCGGCGGCGCGGTAAGCACCTCGTCAAGCATCCCCCGTCTAAGGTCTGCTCCTGACACAGAAGGTGTCGCAGGGATTCAGGCGGGTATGAGCGAGGAACGGCAAGCGAAGCATCGTGGCGACTGGCGCCGCACCATGGCCATTCCGGTGCTGCTCGCGCTGCTGGCCATGATGGTGGCGGCTGTCATCGTTGATCGCCAGAACCAGGAGATAGCCGAAAGCCATCTGCGCAGCACCACGCTCAACCAGATTTCCGTGATCCGGGCCAAGCTCGAAGGCTATGTCGCGGGCAATATACAGCTCATCAAGGGCCTGGTGGCAGTCATCTCGACCGAGCCCGACATGGACCAGGCCCGCTATGACGCGCTGGTCAGCAACATTTTCGAGGAAGGCAGCCAGCTTCGCTCCGTCGCTGCCGCGCCGGATCTGGTCATTACCATGACTTATCCGCTGGCCGGTAACGAGGCCGCCATCGGCCTGAATTACCGGCACAATCGGGCACAGTGGCCAGCCGTGCGCACCATGCTCGAAACGGCCCAGCTCAGCATTGCCGGCCCGGTCGATCTGGTACAGGGCGGCCAGGGCTTTATTGGACGTTTCCCCGTCTTCACCGGCTCGGGCGAGAACCGCCAATTCTGGGGCCTGGTTTCCGCCGTGGTCGACGTCCAAAAGCTCTATGCCGATAGCGGCCTGCTCGATCCTCACCTCGACCTCGACATTTCCATCACCGGTCATGACGGCACGGGGGGCACCGGCAAGCGCTTTTTCGGGCCCGATCTCAGCGATGCAAAGCCGGTCACTGCCGAAGTCGTCCTGCCTTCTGGCTCCTGGCAGATCGCCGCCGTGCCCCGGCAGGGCTGGGGCGCCGACCCGGTCTCCACATGGTCGCTGCGCGGCCTGATCCTGGCGGCGGGCGCCCTGATCCTGTTTCCCATCTTTGTTACCGCGCGGATGATCCGCGAGCGGCATCAGCATATCCATGAGCTGGGCAAGCGCGAGAGCGAGCTGGATCGCGTCACCCGACGCCTCAACCTGGCCCTGGCCGTCTCCAAGGTCGGTGTGTGGGAACTGGACCTGTCGTCGGACACCGAAACCTGGGACGATCGCAATAACGAAATCTACGGCCTGCCGGCCGATGGCGGCCCGCGCACCCATGACCATTGGAAGCAGGCGGTTCATCCAGAAGACCGCGAGCGGGCCGAAGCCGCGTTTCGCGAGCAGATTGTCTCGGGCTATTACGAGACCGACTATCGCGTGCTGCTGCCCGACGGCGCGATACGCTATATCCGCTCGGTTGGCGCGCTCTATAGCGAGCCGGACCAGTCCCACAAGGTCGTCGGGGTGAATTGGGATGTTACCCGGGACGTCGAGCTCAACGAAGATTTGCGGCGCGCCAAGCGCCAGGCCGAGGCGCGCAGCACCGAGTTGGAGGCTGCCCGCATCCGCATCGAGCACAATGCGCTGCATGACAGCCTGACCGGCCTGCCCAATCGCCGCTATCTTGACGATATCCTCAAACGTCACGCCGCCGACGGCTATCATGGCAGCGGCTCGATTGCCCTGCTGCATATCGATCTTGATCGTTTCAAGCAGATCAACGACACGCTGGGCCATGCAGCGGGCGATGCCATGCTGATCCATGCCAGCAAGGTGTTGCGCGCCAATTGCCGCGAGACCGATTTCGTTGCTCGTATCGGTGGAGACGAGTTTGTCATCGTCTCGAGCGCAGGCCCGAGCGACGCCCGGCTGCGGCTGATTGCCAACCGCATCGTGCGCGAAATGCGCCGCCCGGCACAGCACGAAGGGCACGAGGTCCGGTTCGGCGTCAGTATTGGCGTGGCCGTGTCGCGTGCGGCAGACATCAACGTCAAGCAATTGCTGGTCAATGCCGACATCGCGCTCTATCGCGCCAAGGCACTGGGCCGCAACCGGCATGAGTTCTTTACCGAAGCGCTGCAGGCGGAAGTGGTCCACACCAAGCGCGTTGCGGACGACGTGCTCAAGGGACTGGATACCGACGCGTTCTTCGCCGTCTATCAGCCGCAGTTCGACGCGCAGACCCTGGAGCTGATCGGCGTCGAGGCCCTGGCCCGCTGGCGCCATCCGGATGGCACCATCAAGGCCCCGGACCATTTCATGGACGTGGCCGAAGAGCTCAGTGTGGTGTCCCAGATCGACAAGCTGATCCTGGAGCAGGCCCTGGCCGACCAGGCCCGGTGGGACGCCAAGGGCTTCAACGTGCCGCGCGTCTCGGTCAACGTCTCCTTGCGACGCCTGCACGATGAAGGGCTGGTGGAAAGCCTGAGGGCCCTGCCCCTGCAGCCAGGGCGGGTGGCATTTGAACTGGTGGAATCGATCTATCTCGATGAGAGTGACGAAATCGTTGCCTGGAATATCGACCAGATCAAGGAACTGGGAATCGATGTCGAGATCGACGATTTCGGCACCGGCTATGCTTCGATCGTGTCGCTGCAGAAGCTGCATCCGCGCCGCCTCAAGATCGATCGGCAATTGATCAACCCCATCCTCGACGAGCCGGCGCAGCGCCAGCTGGTGGCTTCCATTGTCGATATCGGCAAGTCAATGGACATCGAGATCGTCGCGGAGGGTGTGGAAACCATGGAACACGCCGAAATCCTGAGGGGCCTGGGCTGCGAAGTGCTGCAGGGCTACGCCCTGGCAAGGCCGATGACCCGCGACAATTTGGAGATATTCCTGCGCGAGGGACGCATCAAGCAGGCAGGATGAGGGCCTAGCGCACACTTGCGGTCGGCCCTCACCCCAGAGGGTCGCCTCGCTCGTGTCTGATCACCGGAACCTATGACGCATTGCTCGCGCTCCAAACCGCGCTCTGAGTGCTGCGCGGCGGCCTCGAAAGTCTGGGCCGGCCATAGCCGGCCCCCAAGCGTCCTGCTGCAAAAGGTGTTGGCGATGTCAGTCGACCAGGAAGTAGGTGATGGTGGTGACCACGCGCACCTTCTTGTCGATCTGCTTCTCCGGCCGGTCATTGGGGATCTCGACGGCGGGCAGGATTTCGAACACGCCCTGATTGGCGGTCTGGATATCGCCGACCTGCGCCCCGGATTCGGCGGCGAACTGCTCGGCGGTTTCCTTGGCACGCTGGGTGGCTTCGGTCAGCATCTCGCCCTTCAAATCATTGATGCCGGTGAAGACGAAGCTGGCGCCGGCACTATAGGCGTCCGACGAGAACACAACGCCCTGGCGCAATAGATCGGCCACCGAGCGACTGGCAGCGGCCAGATCCTGCACGCGGTCGGTGGTGACCAACATGTCCTCGGTCAGGACGAAACGGTATTCGTCATTCATGGCGTTGGCGTTGTATCCCGCCGCCCGGTCTTCAACGAGCACGTTCTGCACCTGGATTTCAGTCTCGGCAAAGCCGCGCTCGGACAGGAATTCGCGTACCGAGGCCTCGGCGTCTTCAAGGCTGGCCCGGGCCGCCTGCAGGGTCGGGCCGGTGGCGACGAAGCGAATGGGCCAGAAGCCCAGATTGGCTTCAACGGCGCGTTCGCTTAGCCCCTTGACGGTCACCACACGCAACGGCTGACGGCTTTCCACCAGCGAGCTGCCGACAAACCAGCCGGCCAGCGCAATTCCGGCCGCTACGAAAAGTGCGGCAACAATTCCAACGATTCTCATGATAGGTCCCTCTATCAATGTCCCGGACGGGAGATGAGCGCCGCGATCATGGCGCGACCAAGGCATAAAAGGAGGCGGCTGAATGGCACATGAACACAGGAATTTCGGACTTGGTGTGGTTGGCGCCGGCATGGGCGCGAAGCCGCATGCCCTGGCACTCAATGCCCTCAAGGATCGCATCTCGGTGCGGGGCGTCTACCGACGAAACCGGGAGCGGCTCGACCAGTTCTGCCGCGAGTACGACCTGCCGGCCGCTGCAAGCTATGAAGCGCTGCTGGAGGATCCCAGCGTTGACGCGATCCTGGTGCTCACCACGCCCAACGCGCGCGAAGAGCTCGTGGCTGCGGCCTGCAAGGCGGGCAAGCATGTGCTGATGGAAAAGCCGGTGGAGCGTTCGACCGAAGCGGCCCAGCGGATTGTCGAGACGTGTGCATCTGCCGGGGTGACGCTGGGCGTCATCTTCCAGCACCGGTTCCGCGCAGCCTCGCAGGCGCTGGCCCAAAAGGTCGCCAGCGGCGAATTGGGCCCGTTGCAGGCGGCGCAGCTCGTAGTGCCCTGGTGGCGTCCGCAGCAGGGCTATTACGACCAGCCCGGGCGCGGCACCTTCGCCCAGGACGGGGGTGGGGTGCTGATCACCCAGGCAATTCATTCGCTCGACCTGATGCTCAGCCTGACCGGTCCGGCCAAGGCCGTCACCGCCATGACGGCGACCACCGGGCTGCACAGCATCGAAACCGAGGACTTCGTGGCTGGAGGTGTCGAGTTCGTCAATGGCGCGGTGGGCGGGCTGATCGCTACCACCGCCAATTTTCCGGGCGGCCCGGAAAGCCTGACGCTCAATTTCGACAAGGCCAGTGCGACGCTGACCGGGGGCGTTCTGACCTTGAACTGGCTCGATGGCCGAACCGAAACGGTTGGCGAAGAGGCCAGCACCTCGGGCGGCGGCGCCGACCCCATGGCCTTCCCCTTCCAGTGGCACCAAGCCCAGATCGCCGACTTCGCCGAGGCGGTACAGGCGGGCCGGCAGCCGGTTTCGACCGGCCATACGGCGCTCAACGTGCACCGGCTGATCGACGCGCTGATCCGGTCTGGCAAAGAGGGGAAACGGGTGGAGGTTTAGCCTGGAGGCCCCCTCACCCGCCGCTACGCGGCGACCTCTCCTCCAGAGGGAGAGGTGAAGTGGTGAGGGAGCCTTTTTTGGTTATGCCACCCGGGAAATATCGGGCACAGCGTCGAGCAGCATTTTGGTGTAGTCGGCTTGCGGGTTGTCAAAGATGGCGTCGGTCGGACCCTTTTCGACCAGAACGCCATTGTGCAGTACGCCCACGGCGCTCGACATCTGCCGCACCACCGCCAGATTGTGGCTGATGAGCAGATAGGTCAGACCGAATTCGTCCTGCAATTCCTGCATCAGGTCGAGCACCTGGGCCTGCACCGAGACGTCGAGCGCCGACGTCGGCTCATCGCAGACGATGAATTCGGGCTGGCTGGAAAGGGCCCTCGCAATGGCGATGCGTTGGCGCTGACCGCCGGAGAATTCATGCGGGAATTTGCGCATGACCGACGGATCGAGGCGAACACGGGTCAGCAGTTCGGCTACCCGGTGATCGACCTCGGTGCGGTTGCGGGCAATGCCCAGGGTCCGCATCGGCTCGGCCACGATGTCTGCCACCCGCCAGCGTGGATTGAGGCTGGCATAGGGGTCCTGGAAGATCATCTGCACCCGCTTGCGGCGCTCTCTATGCCCGGCGCCGCCGGCCCAGATATCATGGCCGTCAACGGTGATCTGCCCGGCGGTGGGACGCAACAGACCAACAATCATCTTGGCGCAGGTGGATTTGCCCGATCCGCTTTCGCCCACAAGGCCGAAGGTCTTGCCTTTTTCGATGGCGAAGCTGACATCGTTGACGGCGCGGAACATCTCAACTTTGCCGGGCAGGAGCTTGAGAAAGCCACCGCCGCCGATCTCGAAATCACGCACCAGATGCTTGACCTGGACATAGGCGCCATCATCATTGGCGGCCTCTTCCGGGGTCACATCACCAGCCTGGCGCTGAATGGTGGGGATCGAGTTGATCAGCTTGATCGTATAGGGCTCCTGCGGGCGGCGAATGATGTCGCCCACCGTGCCAGTTTCGACCACCGTGCCCTGATGCATCACCACCATGCGGTCGGCCGTCTGGGCGATGACACCCATGTCGTGGGTGATCAGCATGACCGCGGCACCGTGATTGGCGCAGAGCTTTTTCAGCACCTTGATGATCTGGGCCTGCACCGACACGTCGAGCGCCGAGGTCGGTTCGTCGGCAATAATGAGCTCGGGCTCGGCGGCGATGGCCAGTGCGATGACGACGCGCTGGCGCATGCCGCCCGAGAACTGGTGCGGATAGCTCTCCATGCGCTCGGCCGCCTTGGGAATGCCGGCCTCGGTCAGCAGATCGATGGCCTTCTGGCGCGCCTCGGCCTCACTGAGCGGCAGATGCGTGCGGATGGTTTCGATCAGCTGCTCGCCGATGGTGTAGAGCGGGTTGAGGCTGGTGAGCGGGTCCTGGAAGACCATGCCGATGCGCCTGCCGCGCAATTTGGCCTTGGCTTCTTCGGGCAGATTGTCGATGCGCTCGCCCTTGAGGCGGATTTCGCCGGACGCGATATGGCCGGGCGGTTCGATGAGGCCGATGACGGCCGAGCCGGTCATGGATTTGCCGGCGCCCGATTCACCAACCACGCCGACCACTTCGCCGGGCATGATATCGAAGCTGACCCCGTTGACCGCGCGGAAGACGTCGTTGCGGAACGGGAATTCGACCACAAGGTCCTTGATGGAGAGTACTGGCTCGGTCATCAGCGCAACTTCGGGTTGAGGGCGTCACGCAGCCAGTCACCCAGCAGGTTGACCGACAGGGCGAGCAGAACAAGGGTGACCGCAGGAAACAGCAGGATCCACCATTCGCCGGAGAACAGGAATTGCTGACCAATGCGGATCAACGTCCCGAGCGAGGGCTGGGTGGGCGGCACGCCGACACCGAGATAGGAGAGCGTTGCTTCCTCGATAATGGCCAGTGCCAGCCCGATGGTCCCGATAACCAGCACCGGGCCCATCACATTGGGCAGCACGTGGCGCAGCAGGATAATGAAGGGATTGACCCCCAGGATGCGGGCGGCGGACACGTAATCCTTCTGCCGCTCGACCATGGTGGCGCCGCGCACGGTGCGAGCAAACTGGGCCCAGTTGGCCAGGCCGATTGCCAGGATCAGCACCCAGATGGCAGCGCCTTCCTGCTGGTTGGGCGGAATGAGCCCCCGAGCGACGCCGAAGATCAGCAACGCAATCAGGATGGCCGGGAAGCTCAGCTGCACATCGGCAACGCGCATGATGATGGCGTCCCAGATGCCGCCGAGATAGCCAGCGACCAGCCCCAGACCAACGCCCATAACCATGGCGAAGAGGGTAGCCGAGAAACCGACAAAGAGCGAGACGCGTGAACCATACATGATGGTGGAGAGCACGTCGCGGCCCTGATTGTCGGTGCCAAAAATGAAGTAGCGTCCACCCAAGGAGTTGGAATTGGGCGCGGTGAACCCGTCCATCAGGTTCAGCGTGGCCGGATTGAACGGGTTATAGGGGGCAATCCAGGGGGCGAGCACCGCCATCAGGATCAGCACCAGCGCGACAATGGAGGCAACGATGGTGACCGGCGAGTGCCGGTAGGACCAGACGATATCCGACCTCAGAAAGGTCTTCCAGCGCGAGGTCTTGGCAGCCACCACGGGCTGCTCTGGGGAATGGGGCAGATCGGTCACCGACTACCTCCCGGATTTGGCGCCGTCGCGCAGGCGCGGATCGACGATAAAGTACAAAATATCAACGATGAGGTTGATGACCACGAAGACCAGCGCCACGAAGACGAGGTAGGCGGCCATGACCGGCACGTCGACGACGGCAACGGAGTTGACGAAGAGCGAGCCCACACCAGGCCACTGGAACACAGTCTCGGTGATGATGGCAAAGGCGATCACTGAACCCAGTTGCAGGCCGGTGATGGTGATGACCGGGACCATGGTGTTCTTGAGGGCATGGCCGAAATTGATGGCCCGCTGGCTCAAGCCGCGGGCCTTGGCAAAGCGAATATAGTCGGTGCGCAGCACTTCGAGCATTTCGGCGCGCACCAACCGCATGATCAGCGTCAACTGAAACAGCGAGAGGGTAATGGCCGGGAGGATGATCGAACGCAGCCCGGATTCGGTCAACAGCCCGGTACGCCACCAGCCCAGATCGACCACCTGGCCGCGTCCGAAGGACGGCAGCCATTTGAGTTCCACTGCAAAGATGTAAATCAGCCCAATTCCGATCAGAAAGGTGGGCAGCGATACACCGATCAACGACCCGGTCATGATCACGCCGGTGGAGAAGGCGCGTGGGCGGAGCGCGGTGTAGATGCCCAGGACCACACCAAACACCAGAGCGATGGAGGCAGAGGCAAAAGCCAGTTCGATCGTGGCGGGCAGGCGTTCCATGATCAGTTGGCTGACAGGCTGCTGCAGGCGATAGGAAATGCCGAACTGGCCCTGCAACGCATTGCCCACAAAGGCAAAGAACTGGACATAGAAGGGCTCGTTGAGCCCCAGGCGTTCGCGAAGGGCCTCGTGGTCGGCCATGGTCGAATCCTGGCCCAGCATGGAGCTGACCGGGTCGCCGACATAGCGGAAAACCATGAACGCGATGAAGGCCACCGCAAGCATGACGATAACGGACTGGAAGAGCCGTCGCGCGATGAAGGCCAGCATTCTGGGCCCTCCATAACTGAGAACCGCCGCGAGGGCGAAGACGCTCCGCGCGACGGTTCAGGATTGCAGGACGCTTACTCGGCGAATTCGACCGTGATCATGTTAGGCTGGTTTTCGGGATGCACCGGCAGGGTGATATCGTCGCGCATGGCGTAGGCAAGCACCTGGTTATGCACCGGCATCAGCACGCGATCGGCCTTCACCACCTCCCAGATTTCCGCGATCGTCTGGTTGCGAACGTCCAGATCGGTTTCGGTGCCCAGCGAGATGATCTTCTCGTCCAGCTCCGGATTGGAGTAGAGGCCCACATTGTAGGTCCCATGCGTGTCGGTCTTGGAGTGCACGAGATCGTTGAAGATGTAAGCACTATCAAAGGTCGGGACGCCCCAGCCGAGCAGATAGAAATCTGTGTCATTGGCCAGGATGATCGGGCTGTGTTCGGCGACCGGGCGCGAGGCCAGGGTCACGTCGATGCCGATCTGGCCCAGCATGCCGACGTAGGCGGTCGAGATCGCTTCGTCGTTGACATAGCGGTTGTTCGGGGTGTCCAGGGTCACCGAGAAGCCATCGGGATAGCCAGCCTCGGCCAGCAGTTCCTTGGCGCGTTCCACATCGGGCGCCGGATACTGATCGAGTTCTTCGGTCCAGCCGTTGACGAAGGGCGGGGTCGCCACGCCGGTCGGGATGGAATTGCCGCGCATCACGACCTGCTGGATGGCGTCGCGATCGAGCGCCAGTTCCATGGCCTCGCGCACCAGCGGGTTGTTGAACGGGTTGCTGTCAGTGATGTTGGAAGATTTCAGCGGCTCTTCGCCAAACTTGTAGCCGAAGTAGATCACACGGTTTTCCGGGCCGGTCTCGACCTTGAAGCCGGGCGAATTCTTGAGGCGCTCGATGTCCTGCACCGGCACGTCCTGCACGATATCGACGTCACCCGAGAGCAGCGCCGCGATACGTGTGGCATTGTCGGCGATCGGCAGATAGATGATTTCGGTCACTTCTGGCGCTTCACCCCACCAGCCATCAAAGACCGACAGCACGGAGCGAACGTCAACCTCGCGCGAGGTCAGCATGTAGGGGCCGGTGCCATTGGTGTTGAGCACGGCATAGTTGGATTCACCGGCGGCGAAATCCTGCACTTCCTGGACATTGTTGGCTTCGGACCAGGTCTTGTCCATGATGAAGGTGTTGGTGACATTGTTGGGATAGAGCGGCGACGGACCGACCATCTGCACCTCGACGGTGTAGTCGTCCACGGCACGCACTTCGGCCACTTCGGCGTGGAGCTGCTTGAGGTTGGAGCCTTCCGAACGGGCGCGGTCGAGCGAGAATACGACGTCCTCTGCCGTGAGGTCGGCCCCATCGTGGAATTTGACGCCTTCGCGCAGCTTGAACACCCAAACCGTCGGATCATCTTCCTTGACGTACCACTCGGTGGCAAGGCGCGGGATCAGATTGCCCTCGGTATCGCGCCACATCAGCGTTTCATAGATGTGATGGGCAAAGGTGTGGGTGACGCCCTGGTTCTGCGAATGCGGGTCCAGCGTCAGCGAGTCGGACGAACGCGCCCAGCGGACCGTTTCGGCCTGCGCGACTCCCGCGAGCATCGTCGAGGCGATCAGGACCGCCGCGATGCGGGTCAAAGAAGTGTGCATGAATAGTCTCCCGTTCCTTGAAAAACGCCATCTCAATGGATGCCCAAAGGTGGCTTGGGCGACAACAAAGCGTAGATTTCACAAGAGCGCAACGGGAATCATTGACCGTTTGGTCAACACAATCAAAGCCCAATGGGCAATCCACAGAAATGGACGGTTCTTGACTGATCCGTTCGATTGCTCCAGCCCCGGCTTGACGCGGCTGCGGCGCTGCTCTCAGTTTGAGCGATGACACAATCGATTGCGACCATCGCTCTGGTCGTCAAATCCTATGATGAGGCCATTGCCTTTTATCATGACGCCTTGGGCTTCGACCTCGCCGAAGATACGCCGCTTGATGGCGACAAGCGCTGGGTGGTGATGGCACCCGCCGGCAAGAGCGGCGCCAGGCTGCTGCTCGCCTGGGCGGACGGCCCGATACAGGAGGCTGCCATAGGGAACCAGGCCGGGGGGCGGGTGATGTTTTTCCTCGAAACAGACGATTTTGCTGGCGACCACGCCCGTATGCTGGCCAAAGGGGTTCAGTTCCTCGAGGCCCCGCGGCAGGAGCCCTATGGAAAAGTGGCCGTCTTTGTCGATCTATATGGAAACAAATGGGATCTTATCGAGCCGCAGCGCTAGTCGTGTTTGCCTATGCTCTGGCGCCTGTCCTGCCGGCGACAGGACAGGCGCCGGGTTGGCATTATTCGCCGCTGCCAGGCGAAGGGGACCGGGCGAGCCAGGGTTGCACGCGGGGCTCGACCAGTACTGACTTCACCTGCCTGGCGGTGCGCTGCGAGGACGACTATTCGACGGGCCTATATGTCTATTCGAGCCGTCTGGGTGGCGATGCCGGCCGTTGGGAAATGACGCTGGACCGTGAGAGGCGCCAGATGGCGGCACAGGTGGACAGCGGCGTTTATGGCGCGCGCCTCGACGACCCGGAGGGCTGGCTGCTGGACGGGCTGCGCCACGGCAGTTTCGTCTATCTGCGCCACGCAGACGACGAACAGGGCGCCTTTGCCTTTCTCGACCTCTCCGGCTCATACCGGTCGATCACCGAGGCGCTGCAATGGTGCGCGCCGCGCCTGCCGCCGGTCGAACAAATCGGCGAGCCGGGCGCTGAGTCCAAGACAGCCGATTGACCTGCATTGTGAATCGTCGCCCCGTGGGCCCATCGCCTCGGCACGCCGGTGGCACAGGTGAAAAGCTTGGCAAGCAAACCAAATAGCCGCTGACCGATAGCGGAAATTGAGCGCGCACCGGACAATCCTGGTTTTGTGCCAGATACTTGACGGCGCGACGCACTTGCTGGCATTGCGGAAGCAAGATTGTGATGCCGCACGAATTTCAGTTCGGCGCCGCATCCAGTCCGAATGTTTATTTCTTTGACCAAAGACACCATTTGTCCGGCTGGAGCGATTTTTTGTGACAACTTTGGATCAGGGGGCAACACTCGACATTTTCGTGGCTGGCCGACGCGGCGTCCGGCACAATGGGGTAAGGCGCGCCAATGAGAAGACCGTCCTGACGGTCATTGCTTTCAATTCCGGCGCCTCCAATGCGGAGATTTCGCGCATATCGGAGCTGGCACCCCAGACGGTGTCGGCCATTCTCATCGATCTGGAGAGCGAGGGGCTGATTGTCCGCGGACCGGTGCTGAGGGGGCGGCGGGGACAACCAGCCACGCCCATCCTCCTTAATGCCGATGGCGGTTTTGCTTTCGGTGTGGAAATGGGCTGGAAGCATTTCGAGATTGTCCTGATCAACATGCATGCGGAGATCCTCCGCCACCACCGGGAAGACTACGACTACCCCGATGCAGACATCGTGTTCGACAAGATCGGCAGGCTCCTGGCGGACTTCGAGCAGTCCCTGCGGCCCGACCAGCACGCACGCCTGCTCGATGTCGGCCTGGCCCTTCCCGGGTCACTCACCACCGATCTGGACCTGCTTGGCGCTCCATCGGATCAGGTGAGCCGCTGGTGCCAGATCGATCCGGTCGCCGAGTTGGGCAAACGGACCCATCTTGAGGTCACGCAGATCAATGACGGCAATGCCGGTTGCTGGGCTGAACTGATCGCCCTCGATCCACCCCGCCCGGCCAATGTGATCTTCCTGCTGGTCTCGGAGGTGCTGCTGGCGGGCATCGTCAGCGACGGCCAGCTCTGGGAAGGCCCCTCTGGTCATGCGGCGGATCTCGGCTCCAGCCTTGTCTGTATCAATCAGGGGGCGCCTCAACTGGCGCATCAGGTGGCATCCTTGTTCGCGCTCCGAGAACGTCTGGCCGCGGCCGGATTTGCCCAGGCAGATCAGCCGGTATCGAACTGGGACCTGCAAGGCATGTCCACGATCGTCGACTGCTGGGTGGGGGATGCCGCGCAGGCCCTGGCACAGGTGGTCCACAACATGCTGGTGGTTCTCGAATCGCCTGTGGTGGTGCTGGATTGCGAAGTCGGTCCGGACATGGCGCAACGGCTGAGCGAATGCCTAAGGATCGAAATTAGCCGTTTCAAGACCAGAGGGTTCAAGATGCCACGCGTCATCAATGGCCGGCATGGCCGGTTGGCCCCTGCTATCGGCGCAGCAGAATTGCCGCTCTACCGCCGCTACTTCTGAGCCTTGGCTCGGGACGGCCTGGGCTCGAGTGCCTCGCGCAACCGGGCGCTGGGAATAAGTACCACGGTGTGGTGGGGCGCAATACGGTGCTCCTCGCCGGTCCGCGGGTTGCGGCCGATGCGCTCGGCGCGCGATCGAACGTCCAGGGTCCCAAATCCACTTAACTTGACTGTTTCGCCACGCATGAGGGCTTCGCCGATCAGTTCGAACATGCGTTCGCCGATCTGCACTGCGTCGTGACGCGACAGACCCGTCGCGTCAGCAACACTATCCCCTAACATGGCTCGGGTGACTGTTTTATCCACTCCAAACCTCCTCCGCCCCTATTAAATTCATAGGTGGAAGGTAAGTGTCTGTCCAGCCCGCCCGCTGATCACAATAACATGACCGTCGGCTTCAAGATTGTTTGACATTTTTTAGAATGGTTATAAGCTGCGAGCCACGTTATGAGGACCTACCCGGCCTCATCGAGGCTGGCCCGACGAAGCAGAAAGGTTTCCCGTGAGACTGACCCGCCAATCCAATTATGCCATTCGCACGCTGGTCTATTGTGCGGTGAACGAGCCCGGGTTGAGCCGCGTCGCCGAGATTGCCCGCGCCTACGGCATTTCGGAACTTTTCCTGTTCAAGCTGATCAAGCCGCTGGTGGAGTCGGGGTTGTTGCAGACGGTGCGTGGACGGCATGGTGGCATCAAGCTGGGCAAGCCCGCCAAAGATATCACCCTGCTTGAAACGATCCGGCTGACGGAAGAGAACTTCGCACTTGCGGAGTGTTTCGAGGATGGCGCCGACTGCCCGCTGATCGGGGAGTGCGACCTCAATGCTGCGCTGCGCGAGGCCCTGGGTGCGTTCTTCGAGGTTCTGGAGCGCTACACCATAGCAGACCTGGCCAGCAAGAAGCGCTCGATCCGCGAGCGGCTAGGCCTGTCCGCGGATGAAGCAGTCAACGCTGCCTGACCAAATCCGAGAGCAAATCAAATATGAGTTTGACAATCATGTTTATGCATGGTTGATTGCGCTCATGGCGCTACGACCCCTTGGGGCCTGTGGGTCCGGGTGCCAGAATGCGACGGGGCTTGCTGCTACCGTCTCCCCGGGCCGGTCAGGATCCTCAACGTCCTGACCGGCCTTCTGCCTTCCCTTGATTGATCTGCGTCCGTCCCTGTGCTCTATCCGGGGCCGAATGCTTCCGGACAGAACATGGCCCAGCCTCCCCTCCTTTCGCTCCAGGATATCCAGCTCACCTTTGGCGGAACGCAATTGCTCGAAGCCGCCGAACTGATCGTTTCGCCCGGCCAGCGCATCGCGCTGGTCGGCCGCAATGGCTCAGGCAAGTCAACGCTGCTCAAGATTGCTGCAGGTCTTGTCCAGCACGATGCCGGCACGCGTTTTGCAGAGCCCAGCGCGACCATCCGGTATCTGCCGCAGGAGCCGGACCTGTCCGGCTACGAGACAACACTTGCTTATGTCGAGGCCGGTCTGGCACCGGGTGACGATCCCTATCGGGCACAATATCTGCTTGATGCCCTTGGACTTGCAGGAACAGAAAAGCCCACCACGCTGTCCGGCGGCGAAGGCCGCCGCGCAGCGTTGGCACGGGTGCTGGCCCCACAACCTGACGTCTTGCTGCTGGACGAGCCAACCAACCATCTGGACCTGCCGGTGATCGAATGGCTGCAGGCGGAATTGAGTCAGATGCGCTCCGCCATGGTTCTGATCAGCCACGACCGCCGGTTCCTCTCTGACCTTTCGCGCTCCACGGTGTGGCTGGATCGCGGGGTTACCCGGCGGATCGAGAAGGGGTTTTCGGCGTTCGAGGGCTGGCGCGACGAAGTGCTGGAGCTTGAGGAGAAGGAACGGCACAAACTCGACCGCCAGATTGTGCGCGAAGAACACTGGTTGCGCTATGGCGTGACCGCACGGCGCAAGCGCAATGTGGGCCGGCTCGAGCGGCTGGCCAATCTCAGGCAGGAACGCCGAGAGCAGCGCAAGGTGGCCGGCGGGGTAACCCTGGCCGTCAGCGAGGGCCGGACGTCAGGCGCGCTGGTGGCGGAAGCTGAGAACATTTCCAAGAGCTTTGGTGCCCGCACCATCGTGCGGGACTTCTCCACGCGTATTCTGCGCGGTGACCGGGTCGGGGTCGTCGGGCCGAACGGGGCCGGCAAGACCACGCTGATCAAGATGCTCACCGGCCATCTGGAGCCGGACGGCGGCGCAATCAAGCTCGGGGCGGCGCTCGAACTGGCCATGCTGGACCAGGGGCGCGCCAAACTGCAGCCCGATACCCGCCTCAAGGACGCGCTGACCGGTGGCGGCAGCGATACCATTCACGTCAATGGCGAGCCCAAGCATGTGGTTGGCTATATGAAGGACTTCCTGTTCAGCCCTGAACAGGCCAATACCCCGATCGGCAAGCTTTCGGGTGGCGAACGGGCCCGCGTGGCGCTGGCCCGCGCCCTCGCGCTGCCCTCGAACTTCCTGGTGCTGGACGAGCCGACAAACGACCTGGACCTTGAAACGCTCGATCTGCTCGAGGAAATGGTTTCCGACTATGCGGGAACCGTGGTGGTGGTCAGCCATGACCGCGACTTCCTCGACAGGGTCGCAACGTCGGTCATAATGGCGGAAGGAGACGGTCGCTGGACCGAATATGCCGGCGGCTATTCGGACATGGTCACGCAGCGCGGATCCGGCGTTGCCGCCCGTCAGATCGACAGGCCCGCCAAGGCAGACAAGCCCAAGGCAAAGCCGGCCTCTCCGGCACCAGCCAGCAAGCGCAAGCTCAGCTTCAAGGAGAAGCATGCGCTTGAAACCCTGCCAGCAGAAATTGACAAGCTTGACGCCGAGATCGCCGCACTGAACAAGGCCCTGGCTGCGCCCGATCTCTACACCAAGGACCCCGGTGGCTTTGCGGCCAAATCCAAGGCGCTGGAGGCGGCTGCGACGAAAAAGGCCGCCGCGGAGGAGCAGTGGCTAGAACTCGAAATGCTGCGGGAGGAGCTGGAGGGTTAGGTGCGCAACGGCGAACGGACGTCTCGCTAGCTCACTGACCTCGTTACTAGCTTTTCATCGCCGCACGTGGCGCATATGCCATCACGCCTCTGAAAGTCTCGCGTCAGACCACGCGATCTCGCAATAGCGTTGACTTGCTGCCGAGGCCGCACTGTCGCGGCCGAGGCCAGGCAGCCATGGCAGAGAGCGGGCGGCGCACTATCCTTCAGTATCCGATAAACAGCTTCTGGATTGGACACCTGCTGACCTTCAGGCGTCCCACTCGAAGACCGGCTGAGCGATAAACTGCAGGCCCTCAGTCTCACCCGCGATCCGGCGGAGGAGAAGGCTCGCCAGATTGCGCCCGGCGGCGACGAAGTCCTCTGGCACGGTTTCGGCGCCCGGCTGAAACTGGGCGAACATGTCGGAGGCCTGCTTGGTCACCACATGAGCGGTCTTGCCAACGACCAAGCCCGCATCGTTGAGGCCGCCGATAACGGCCAGAGCCGATATCTCGGAAGCGCAGACATAGCCATCGGGGCCATCCGGCCGCTTGGCGCGCTTGATGACATAGCTGCGGATGGCATCGGCCGGGCTACTCAGATTGACGTCGGCGGCAAACTCGTAAGCAATCCCCGCCTCACGTGCCGCCCGTTCCATGCCTGCCTTCAAGTGCTCGGTATAGGTCAGAGCGCTATCGGGCAAGATGATCGAAACCTTGCGGCACCCCCTGGCTGCCAGCCGCAGCGTAGCGCCATAGGCGTAGGCCTCGTTGTCGTAGTCGACAAAGGGATGCGATTCAGGCCAGCGGCTGCGACCGTGGCTGACAAAGGGAAAGTCGTTGTCATTCAGGAAGCGGATACGCTCGTCGAAGGCTTCAGCTTTGGAAAAGATCACGCCGTCGGCCATGCGATTGTGCACGATGTGCTGGATCGGCTCAATGGGCTCCACATTGCGGAAAAGCGGGGTGATGACCAGATGATAGCTGGTGTCGCGCAGAGCTTCGGTGATGCCCGTCACGAGATTGGTGCCAAAGCCGTATATCTGCTCGTCAGGCTCGAGGATGAGGGAGATGACATTGGTGCGTCCGGTCTTCAGACGCAGCGCCGCGCGATCCGGCATGTAGCCGATCTCGGCGGCAATCTTCTGAACGCGGTCGCGGGTTTCCTGGGCCAGCTCAGGCGCATTGTTGAGCGCACGAGAAATGGTTGTAACCGCCAACCCTGTCATTTGCGCGATAGTCTTGAGCGTGGGCTTGCCCGACGGCTTGACGCCCCGCTTGCCGCGCGAGGCGGGCGGCACTTCTTCTTGCGACACCTATGTTCCCCTCAGACCCGCCAGGAAAAAGGCGGGACGCTTGATTGGCAAACAACACCAGATTGCGGACGGCGAAGCAAGCCGCAAGCACTTGTCACTTAACCTGAGTAATGTTATCAGGATTTTACCCTGCCGGATGTTTCGGGCAGGCATTTGCGGGATTTCCCGAAAATACGCATAAAGGTGCACTGGCAAAACCTGACTGCGTTCCCTATCTTGCCATTGCGCCGCCGCATTGGCGTGCCACACCTGCGTTCAACACCCGCAAGGAGAGGAATGACGATGACGACATCGAAGACCTTCACGATCCATGCCACGTGTTCGACCGTAGTAGCCTGCATGCGAAATCCCAAACGCTGGCAAGGGTCCTGTCGCGCAAAACGAATGTGATCTGATCCGTCACATCCTCGTCTCACAAAACCGATAGACCCCGCGCTGCCAGCCCCGGGCTCCCTTCAGAGTGAAGGAGCCGTGTTGGATTGCCGCGCAAGTGGAGATTCCACCCATGCAGGAAAAGAACTTAAACAGAGCCGATAAGCTCAGGCCGATTGTCATAGAAGTCGCCGGGGAACCACAGGGTGTGGTTGTACCGGATGCCGAAGGCTACAGGTTCGTGGCCGTGAAGCTGCCGGCCTTTGCCATGGACGGGCAGCGCTTTCCATCTGTGGAGACGGCGCACTCAGCCGTTAGCCGCGCCGTCGCTGCCGGCGAAGCCGCCTAGCAAGGCCGGTGGGTGACCACCGGCCTTTTTGTGTGACGTCCAAATTGCGCTTCAATCGTCGTTGGTCGCATTCAGTTCGGACGGACGGCGGCCCTCGGCCTCGGGCGGTGCCGGATCGAGCGCGCTTTCTACCGCTTTTGCCAAAGCATGGACATCGATCCTGGATGCGCCGCTGCCGGCCTGCCGCTCCAACTCCGATGTCAGCGCCGTAACAATCGCCTGGTGGCGCAGTTCTGTGCTATCGCTAGCCGTTCCCATCGATCGAAATCCCCTGTTCATCGACCCGAACTTCTATGCCCGGCCGGGCCTGTTGCTGCTGATAGGTGTAGATGCCGAACGCGACCAGCGCGATGGCCAGAATGGCGATGACGCCGTAAAGGCTGTTTCGGGACACGGAAATCTCCTGACGCTTTTCTATCAAGAGACAAACGCCCCGGCAAAGCGAAGGGTTCAATCCTCGGCAATGCGGCGCAATGCCATGACGAAAGCGGCAACACCAATGGCCAGCGTGCTGGAATTGTCTATGACCACCGGCTCTACATTGGCCGGCAACGCGGCGCCCTGACGGGCTAGTCGCGCGACAATCTGGTCGTGGGTCTCACGGCCGCGCTGTGACAGGCGAGCGGCGCGCAGAGAAATCTCGGCAGAAACCTGGATAACCCGGCAGAGCGGATATTTGGCGACCGCCTCCGGCACGGCATGGCGGGAAATATTGGCGATGACCACGCGGCCCAATGCCAGATCGGTATCAACCCCGATTGGCAGGGCATAGTCCAGGCCATGCGCCTGCCAGGTCAGGGCAAAACGGCCGGCACGCTTGGCGGTGGCGAAAGCCTGCCGGTCGAGACTGACATGATCTTCCAGATCGATGTCCGCGGGACGCGTGACGAACCGGCGCACGAAGCTGAAGCGCTTGTCACCGTCAAGGGCCTGACGGGCACCACCGATCAACGTGTCCTTGCCGACGCCCGACGGACCGACCACAAGGACCAATACTCCGGGGGGCCGTTGGTTCAACTCACACGCCGCCCTTCGCGCCAGACGCCCCGCACCACCGGAAGCGGTGCGTCGGCTGCCACCCTTACAAGATCGGCCCGTTTGCCCAGCGCGATTTCCCCTCGGTCCTCAAGCCCGGCGGCCCTCGCCGGATTGCTGGTCACGGTAGCCAGGGCCGCGGGCAGGTCAAGGCCCTCGACGCGCTGCGGCAACAGAAAGGCAGCCTGCATCAGGGCATAGGGGACATAATCTGAACTCAGAATATCGAGCAGACCACCGACAACCAGATCGGTGGCGGAGATGTTGCCCGAGTGGGACTGGCCACGGACGACATTGGGAGCGCCCATCAGGATGGCAAGCCCGGCCTCATGCGCCGCAGAGGCCGCCTCAAGCGTGGTGGGAAATTCTGATATGGCAACGCCATCGGTCTCGGCCTCCTCGACATGGGCCAAGGTGGCGTCATCATGGCTCGCCAGCGCTATGCCCATTGTTCTGGCCCGTGACACGATAGCCCGACGGTTTGGCCCGGAATGGCGCCTGTGCTCGTCCAGCCGCGCATCGACATAGGCCTGCAACTCTTGCGGACTGCGTCCCATCTGCTTGGCATAGAAGCGCCTATAGGCGTCGAGCGAGCGAAACTGCCGCTGGCCGGGCGTATGATCCATTACTGATGCCAACCGGGTCATGGGGTGGTCTGCCAGCGCGTCAAAGTGATCGACAACATCGTGGCTGGGCAATTCGCAGCGCAGATGGATGAAATGTTCCGCCCTCAGCCAGCCACCCGCCCCGCCGGTCCGCACGGCATCGACCAGTTTGCGGGCGTGGGAAAGCATGTCCGGGAGATCATTGTCCGAACCGATCCTTACAGCATCGAAGACTGTGGTTATGCCAGAACCGGCAATCTGGGCATCATGGGCGTGCAACGCCGCCAGCGGATCCCAGAACACACCGGGGCGTGGCCGATAATGGTTTTCCAGATGGTCCGTATGCAGTTCGACGAGCCCAGGGATGAGATAGTCGCCCTCCAAGTCCTCCCCGGAACGGCTGGCCCCGGCATCGATAGCGGCGATCTTGCCATCCCGCACCAGCACGCTGCCTATGACGACTTCGTCAGCCAGAACGATCTGCGCATTGGCAAATACAGTCTCTCGCATGGCCGTCAGTGCCCCAGTCCGAACTCGGCAATGCGGTTGAAGGGCAGCTTGTTCTCTTTCTCGTGGAACAGGGTCAAGCGGTCCAGGGTAACCGGGGCGTCGAGCACCGGGCCGAACCAGGTCTGCGCCGCCTGCATCACCTCATGGTGGTCGGCCTCCGAGAGCCGGTCGGTCAGCGTCATATGGAAGCGAAACTCATCGAACACATAGGGGTAGCCATAAGCGTCGAGTAATTCCTCCTGGCGCGGCGTCAGTCCGCGCGCGGCGCGCTCCGCGCGGTCTCGCGGCTTGAGCGGAGCGCGGAACGGCTCGAACGCCTCCACAACGCTCGCAGCAAGATCTTGCAGTTGCTCGTTGCTGTCCATCTCAGGCATCAGGGCAAGGAACCCATCCAACGACGCGATCCGTAGCTTGCCCAGAGCAACCGGCGCAAGTTCAGCTGCGGTTTTTTGCATGGCCGCACGCAAGCCTTGTTCGGTCTGACCCGGGGCCAGGGCCATGGGCGGCTTGAGCGTGGCGTGAAACCCGTAGCGGCCGGCGGACTGAGTGAGGTTGAGCAGGCGTGCCCGCTCCAGGCCGGCAACGGCGCCGTCGTAGCTCTCCCCGGTAGCCGGGTCGCGACCGAGCCAGACTGCAGCGCGCTCCCACAGCAGGTCGGTGACAGCGGGAGCGTAGTAAATGGCGAATCTCTGCGACATGGGGCCTCCTTGGCGCGGGGGTAATGGACCTGTGTGGCAGGCATTTGACAAGATGCAGGACTGGACAAAATCCCTGGCGATGGCGACAAGGGCCAATCTGGCGCACACTGAAGACCGAGACCACATGGACCGCTCCCTGCTCGAACGCCTGTTCCACCAAGCCGTTGCACAGGCCCAGCCAGCCCTGGCGGTCGAGCGGCATCTGCCCGAAAAACCCAAGGGACGCACCATTGTTATCGGAGCAGGCAAGGCTTCGGCGCAGATGGCCCGGGCCTTCGAACAAGCCTGGCCAGGCGAGATATCGGGGCTGGTCGTTACCCGCTATGGCTATGCGGAGGCCTGCGAACGCATTGAAATCGTGGAAGCGGCGCACCCGGTTCCCGACGCTGCAGGCGCGGCCGCTGCCAAAAGACTGCTTGAGCTGGTGTCAAACCTGGATCAGGACGATCTGGTGGTCGCGCTCATCTCCGGCGGCGGCTCCTCATTGCTGCCGGCCCCCGCGCCAGGGCTAAACCTCGAGGATGAACAGGCGATCAACCGCGCTTTGCTCGCCTCGGGTGCACCCATCGGGGTGATGAATCTTGTTCGCAACCAGTTCTCGACCATCAAGGGCGGACGGCTGGCGGCGGCAGCGGCGCCGGCGCGAGTGGCGACACTGGTGGTCTCGGACGTGCCGGGCGATGATCCGGCTCTAGTCGCTTCGGGCCCCACCCTGCCCTTGGCGGGGGGGCGTGACGAAGCAAGACGACTGGCCGCGCTCTATCGCCTCGATCTGCCGCCAGCTGCGCGCCGTTTGCTGGAAAGCGATGACAATCTGCCGCCCGACCCCAATGACCCGGTCTTTGTCAGCAATAGCGTCACGACCATAGCTTCTGCCGCGCTTTCGCTTGAGGCCGCGGCGGATATGGCCCGCAAAGAGGGTATCGAGGCAGCCATTCTTTCTGACTCAATCGAGGGAGAGGCGCGCGACGTTGCGCAGGTTCATGCGGCCATCGCCAAAGAAATCGCCATGCGCAATCGCCCCTTCAAGAAACCGGTGGTCCTTCTCTCAGGCGGCGAAACAACCGTCACGCTGCGGGGCAAGGGGCGGGGCGGCCGAAATGGAGAGTTCCTGCTTTCGCTGGCCATTGCGCTGGACGGGGCGGCCGGGATTTCCGCCCTTGCAGGCGACACCGATGGCATTGACGGTTCGGAAGACAATGCGGGCGCCTTTGTCGACGGCGCGACAGCACGGCGCATGCGCGAGGCCGGCATCGACCCGCAGGCGGCATTGTCCAACAACGATGCCTATACCGCGTTCGGGGCTATTGGCGATCTGTTCGTCACCGGCCCGACCGGTACAAATGTGAACGACTTCCGGGCTATCATCATTCGATAAAGGCCTTTGGACCATGACCCCGCCGTGCCATGCTGGCCACTGTCCAAGGAGGCGGACATGGCAAGGGTCACCGGCATAGGCGGCATTTTCTTTCGATCCCGCGACACCAAGGCGTTGGCTGAGTGGTATCAGACGCATCTGGGGATCACCGAGTTCTGGACCCAGCAGGCCGGCTTCACGGTGTTTGCTCCGTTCAAGCAAAGCAGCGACTATTTTCCAGCCGACAAGCAGTGGATGATCAATCTCAGGGTGGATGACCTCGATGGGCTAATGGCACAGCTCACCACAGCGGGCATTGCCATCGAGACCCGGCCGGACGAATGGGATAATGAGCAAACCGGGCGATTTGCCCGCATTCACGACCCCGAGGGCAATCCCGTTGAGCTGTGGGAGCCGCCACCAGCGGCACCCTCCGCATAAAAATCATACTATTCTCGTTTTGAGGTCTTGGCAGGAGCCGGCAAGACCTGCTCTATAGCCGCGTCTTGGAGCAGGGAGTTCAGGCATGGCCAGACGCAAGATTGCCATTATCGGCGTAGGCAAGATCGCAGTCGACCAACACATACCGGTGATTGATGCCTCTGAGGACTTCGAGCTGGCCGCGACCGTGTCATCGCGCGGTGTGAGCCATGGCGATCTGCCCGTTTACCGCACTGCCGCCGAGCTTTATGCAGCCATGCCAGAAGTAGGGCTGGTGTCCATCTGCACCCCGCCCGGTGTGCGGCACGCCCTGGTGCGCGAAGCGCTGGATGCGGGCAAGGACGTGATGATGGAAAAGCCCCCCACCACGACCATTTCCGAACTCGACGACATTGTGGCCCATGCGGGCCGGCTGGACCGGGTGCTGTTCCAGACCTGGCACAGCCAGTACAACGCCGCCGTTGACCGGGCCAAGGCCGTTCTGGCTGAGGAAGGTGTCAACAAGGTGCGGATCGATTGGCGCGAAAGCGTGCGCAAATGGCATCCGGGCCAGGACTGGGTATGGGAGCCGGGCGGTTTCGGCGTCTGTGATCCGGGCATCAATGCCTATTCGATCTTCACCAAGATCATGCCGTTTCCCGTCTTTGTTGAGAGCGCCAAGCTGACCTTCCCGGCCAACCGGCAGACGCCGGTCGATGTCGAGGTCCGGTTCAAGTCGGGCCAGCCGCATAAGCCCGACATTTCCTCAGGCTTCAACTGGCTTGAGGAAAGTGGAGAAATCTGGACCATCCATGTGGTGACCGGCACCGGCACCGATCTCAAGCTCGAGCGTGGCGGCCGGACGCTCAGGATCAATGGCGAGGTGGTGCTGGAGCATGATGACGAGGAATATGCCGGCATCTATGACCGCTTCGCCGATCTGCTCGACAAGCGGCAGAGCGATGTGGATGCCGCGCCATTGCGGCTGATGAGCGACGTTTTCCTGATGGGCGCCCGCGAGAACGGCCCGGTCTTCGAGTGGTAGGCTAGTCCTGCGGCTCGGCGATCCTGGCCGCAGGGGTTTCCCGTCTGCCCTTGCGATCAGTGTACCAGCGAATGCGAATGCCCTTGGCGATCAGGCGCAGGGCTTCCCAATGGATGCCTGCGGTGACCTTGAGCGTCATCAGCGGATGGGTGAAGAAAAGCCGGCGCAGGGTCGCATCGTCAAATGGGCGCGCTTCGCCGGTGAAGGCAGCATAGAGCAGCGGCTGGCCGTCCTGGGTTTCATGGATGGCGACACGTACCTTCTCGCCCGGCGGTGTCAGGCGGAACTCGTAGCGGCAATCCATATCGATGAAGGGCGAGACGTAAAAGCTCTTGTCCGCCGCCTGCTCCGCCCCCTGGGGCAGGACATAGCTGTGGCGCTCGCCAAAGGTGTTGTGCACCTCATAAATGGTGGCGAGCGGCTGGCCCGCAGCATCCTGGCAGAACCAGACGGTCAGGGGGTTGAACACATAGCCGAGAATGCGCGGATAACAGAGCAGACGGATGCGTCCCGCCGGCGGCAGGCCGTGGTCAGCCAGTTTCAGATTGACCCAGCTGCGCAGCGGCAGACCGTTGCCGTGGTCCGCGTCCCGGAACGAGAACAGTGCCCGGCGATTGTGGCCGAACCATTTCAACCCATCGAGTGCGGACAGATCATCGAGGTCGACCAGCAGCGAGAACACCCGATATTTGAGGGCGTGCTTTTTTGGCCGGTGCCGCTGGTGCACCACCTGGCCGACATAGATGGCCGAGTTCAGGCTCATGCCACCAGGGCCGCGGCAGGGGGCGCGAGCGTGATGCGGCCGGATGGGTTGGGCACGGTCCAAGGTCGCGGCAGGGAGCCCATGGCCTCGGCTGCGGCCAATCCGGCCTGCAGGCCGTCCTCGTGAAAGCCCCGACCGAAATGGGCGCCCGCATAAAACGTGCGGTTCTGTCCCTGAATTTGCCAGAGATTTTCCTGAGCGTGGATAGCGGCGCTGTCAAACAGGGGATGGGTGTAGTTGAACCGGGCGATCTCCTCCCGAGGATCGGTCGGCGGGTTAAGCGTGACGAAAAGGTCCCGGCCCTTGAGGCTCTGCAGCCGGTTCATCCAATAGCTGACGCAAAGCTGGCTGTCGGCCGACAGGTGGTCGGTCGAGATGTAATTCCAGCAGCACCACACCTTGCGTCGACGCGGCATATAGCTGGGGTCGGCGTGCAGCACGGCCGTGTTCGTGGTGTAGGAGAAGGCACCAAGCAAATTCCGTTCGGCCTGGCTGGGTGTATCGAGCATGGAGAGGGCCTGATCGGCATGGGTGGCAATCAATATTGCGTCGAACTGATCGACCTGGCCGGTGCGTGCCGTAACCGTGACACCATCAGCATTTCGCACCACCCGGGCTACCGGCGTGGCGCGGCGCACCTGGCCGGCAAAGTCCTTGAGCAGAGCGTTGACATAGGCGCGGCTCCCGCCCTTGACCGTGCGCCAGTTGGGGCGCTCGCGCAATTGCAACAGGCCGTGGCTTTCAAAAAAGCGGACAAAGGCGAAAAGCGGGTAGGCGCGGATGTCCTCGGCCTTGGACGACCAGATAGCCGCGGCCATGGGCAGCAAATGGCCTTCGACGAATGAGCGGGAGTAACGCTGGGCGCGCAGATATTCATCCAGCGTGAGGCCGCGCATGTCTGGCCGGTCCAATGCCTTGGGCGCCTCGCGATAGAAGCGCAGCAGGTCCCGAAACAGACTCCAGAAGCGTGGGCGGAACGCATTGCGCCGCTGCGCCAGCATGCCCGAGAGCCCCTCGCCGCAATATTCAAACGTGCCGCGGTCAAGAGAGGCTGCAAATGACATCTCGGTGTGGAAACTTTCCACCTCGAGGTGGCCCAGCAGGGCCTGGAAATTGGGGTAGTTCTTGTCGTTATAGACAATGAATCCGGTATCCACCGGACCGGTACCGGGCACATCGATGGTATTGGCATGGCCGCCTACTCGGTCGTCGGCCTCGTAGAGTACCACATCATGGCTTTTGGACAGCAGCCAGGCCGCAGAAAGACCAGACACCCCACTTCCCACGACCGCAATGCGTTGGCGGATTGAGTTAGAGCCTGAAAATCCGGAGGTGGCGTGAAGCATTATCAAAGTCCTAATTGTTTGACACAGATACGCTTCCGCCGGTGGACTGGATCATCGGCTGTGGCAATTTTCCACGGTGCTTGGCCAAAGCAGTGTTTTTTGTTTTGGCGCATGATCCACCTCAACCGCACCGGCGTATCTGGGGCATGTCAGTTGCGATTTACCCATCTGCCGGACCATGCGAGAATGCTGTCAAACCACAGCGCCGTCGCCTTGCCGTGCCCGCGCAGAATAAGGGCAGAGATCGCATGCCGGAACGAACGAACGCTGCCACGCCAATGACCGCAACCAGCGACCAGATTGTTGCGATTGCGGCGCGGGCGGACATGACCGCTTTCGAAGCGCTGTTCAAAGAGTTTGGGCCGCGCATCCGCGCTTATCTCCTCAAGCTCACCCGCGACGGCCAGGCCGCCGAGGATTTGATGCAGGAAACCATGCTGGCCATCTGGCGCAAGGCGGGGCAGTTCGATCCGGAACGCGGACAGGCTTCGGCGTGGATTTTCACCATTGCGCGCAATATCTGGATCGATGCCTGGCGCAAACAGAAGCGTCCGGCCTTCGACCCCGACGACCCGGCCCTGACCCCGCCTGCCGAGCCCGAAGCGCAGGATGTGCTCGAGCTCAAGCAAAGCGGCGCGGCGCTGCATGCAGCGCTCAAGACCTTACCGCAGGAACAGGTGGACCTGATCCGCCTGTCCTTCTTTGACGAAGACTCGCACAGCACTATCGCCGCCCGTACCGGGCTGCCGATTGGCACCGTGAAATCGCGCATCAGACTGGCCTTCGGACGCCTTCGAACGGCGCTGGAGGAGATAAAATGAACATTCGACACCATCTCAACGACGATCTGCTGCTCGACTATGCCGCGGGCAGACTTTCCGAAGGCTGGTCCCTTGCCGTGGCCTGCCATCTGGCCATGTGCCCGCAATGCCGCGAGCAATTGGCGTTGGCGGAAGCCACTGCCGGGGTCATGCTTGAAGAGCTGGCGCCCGTTGAAGGGCCCGATGACAGCTGGGAGCAGCTTAAAGCGCGGCTGGTGACGGCCCCGCATGACAATGCGACGCCCATTCGGCGCCCGGGTTCGGCGACGCTGCCCGAGCCGCTGCGCTCTTATCTCGGCGGTGACCTCGACACCATCAAATGGCGCAATCTGGGCAATGCCAAGCAGGTGCTGATCAAGACCGGCGACCCAACCACCCAGGCCCGGCTATTGTGCATTGCTGCTGGCAAGCCGGTGCCCGAGCACAGCCATGGCGGGCGCGAGCTGACCGTGGTGCTCAAGGGCAGTTT
>Ga0208794_1000294_pt1 | contig 37179 bp, 39 predicted proteins | sample 32_taG_FD_184106 | JGI IMG/M metagenome (GOLD analysis project Ga0208794, IMG submission 184106) | Marine viral communities from the Gulf of Mexico - 32_GoM_OMZ_CsCl metaG (SPAdes) (version 2) | ecosystem: Environmental > Aquatic > Marine > Oceanic | place: Atlantic Ocean: Gulf of Mexico... | reverse complement strand
CCCACCACACTGTGTCCGAAAACCCGAACACCCCCTCCGGACTCTGTGCGACAATCCAGACAACCCTGCAACCAGCACGGCGCTAAAACCCCGCAAATCCGGGCTTGGCACGCTTCGTGCAATGTTCTTCGCCAACAAGGCCAAAAAGGCCAACGACAGGGTGGAGGCAAGGGATCGTGTCAGAGCGCGTTGCGCTGGTGACGGGATCGACGAGCGGCATTGGGCTCGCGATCGCGCATAAATTTGCTCAGATGAACTACCACGTGGCGCTCAACAGTTTTGAGCCTGCCGACGCCTGGACCACCCTGGTTGCCGAACTCGACGGCCTGGGCTCGGGCGAGGTCGCCTATTTTCAGGCAGACTTGTCTGATGGTGCGGCTAGTCGCGCACTGGCCGAACAGGCAATTGCCCGCTTTGGCCGCATCGATGTGCTGGTCAACAATGCCGGGATCCAGAAGGTCGCGCCGATCGAGGAATTTCCCGAGGACGACTGGCAGCGCATCGTCTCGGTGAGCCTCGACAGCGCCTTTCACGCCATTCGGACCAGCCTGCCCGGCATGACCGAGCGCGGCTGGGGCCGGATCATCAATATCGCCTCGGCGCACGGCCTTCGCGCCTCCCCCTTCAAATCGGCCTACGTCGCCACCAAGCATGCGGTCGTCGGCCTCACCAAGACGGTCGCCCTCGAAGCGGCCGAAAAGGGCGTCACAGTAAACGCCATCTGCCCCGGCTATGTCTGGACCCCGCTGGTGGCCAAACAGGTCGCCGACCAGGCGCGGGTGCACGGCCTTTCCGAGGAAGACGTCATTCGCCAGGTGATTCTGGCGCCCCAGCCAACCAAGCAATTCGTGCAACCCGGGGAGATCGCCGAAATGGCCGCCTATCTCTGTTCGGACTGGGCGCGTTCCATCACCGGCTCGACCATTTCCATCGACGGAGGCTGGACCGCCAAATGAGTTCGCCCGACATCATCCTTTCCGCCCGGCAATTGACCAAGCGCTTCTCCGGCTTCACCGCCGTCAACAGCGTCGATCTCGATGTCGAACGCGGCACCATTCACGCGCTGATCGGCCCCAATGGCGCGGGCAAGACCACCTGCTTCAATCTGCTTACGAAGTTCCTGCAGCCCAGCGCGGGAAGTATCAAGTTCAATGGTCGCGACATTACCGGCCTGGCGCCGGCCGCCATTGCCCGGCTCGGTGTTGTCCGCTCATTCCAGATTTCGGCGGTGTTCCCGCGCATGAGTGTGCTGGAAAATGTCCGCATTGCCCTGCAGCGCCGCCGGGGCGACAGTTTTGACTTCTGGCGCAATCAGAAGGTGCTCAACGCCTATGACGCCGAGGCCCGCGAGCGCATCGAGGAAGTGGGCTTGAGTGACTTCATCGGCGAGACGGCCGGCGAATTGAGCTATGGCCGCAAGCGCGCGCTCGAAATCGCCACCACCCTCGCACTTGAGCCGGAAATGCTGCTGCTCGACGAACCCATGGCTGGCATGGCGCAGGAAGACGTCAGCCGCATATCGGCCCTGATCCGCCGCATCGCGGCCAAGCGCACCATCCTGATGGTCGAGCACAATCTGTCCGTGGTCGCCGACCTCTCGGACAAGATCACCGTGCTCGCCCGCGGCGAAGTGCTGGCCGAGGGCCCCTATGAAACCGTCTCCAAGGACCCACGGGTCATTGAAGCCTATATCGGAGCTGGTCATGGCTGACGCTGCCCGCAAGATCGATCCCGCACCAGCCGCTCATGCCCTCGCCGTCCGCGACCTCCAGGCCTGGTATGACGAGAGCCACATCCTGCATGGCATCAATTTCGATGTCGCGCCGGGGGAAGTGGTCACCCTGCTCGGCCGCAATGGCGCGGGCAAGACCACAACCCTGCGCGCCATTATGGGGCTGATTGCCAAGCGCACTGGATCGGTGCAGTTCGAAAACCGGGAACTCATTGCCTTGCCGGCACGCGCCATCGCCAAACTCGGCATCGCGTTCTGTCCCGAAGAGCGCGGCATCTTCTCCTCGCTTTCGGTCGACGAGAATCTGATGCTGCCACCAGTGATCAAGCCGGGCGGGCTGACGCGCGAGGACGTGCTCACCATGTTCCCGAACCTGCGCGAGCGCCTTTCGAGCCAGGGCACCAAGCTTTCGGGCGGCGAACAGCAGATGCTGGCTATCGCTCGCATCCTGCGCACCGGCGCCAAATTCCTGCTTCTGGACGAGCCGACCGAGGGCCTTGCCCCGGTCATCGTACAGCAGATCGGCCGCACACTGGCCACGCTCAAGAACCAGGGCTTCACCATCGTCCTGGTCGAGCAGAACTTTCATTTCGCCGCCTCGGTCGCCGATCGCCACTACGTGGTCGAGCAGGGCCGGGTCATCGACATGATCCCCAACACAGAGATCCAGACCAATCTGGGCAAGCTTCACGCCTATCTCGGCGTGTGAGGAAACCGGTCCGGGAGAGGACCCTAGGAGGAGAAGACCATGAACTTCAAAACTGCAACTCTGGCCGGCCTTGCGGCCATGCTGATGGCGGGTTCCGCTATGGCCGTCGACGTCAAGCTGGGCGTGCTCAATGACCGCTCCGGCATCTATGCCGACCTCTCGGGCGAAGGCTCGGTGGTGGCGGCCCGCATGGCCATTGAGGATTTCGACGCTGCCGCCAAAGGCATCAATGTCGAGGTGATCTCGGCCGACCACCAGAACAAGCCCGACGTGGCCTCGACCATCGCCCGTCAGTGGTACGATCAGGAAGGCGTGGATGTGATCGTCGACGTGCCAACGTCTTCGGCCGCCCTCGCGGTTAGCGAGATCACCCGCGAAAAGGGCAAGATCTTCCTCAACTCGGGTGCCGCTTCAACCGACCTGACCGGCGCACAGTGCGCACCGGGCACCGCTCACTGGACCTACGACACCTACGCCCTGGCCAATGGCACCGGTCGCGCCATGGTCGAATCCGGTTACAAAAACTGGTATTTCCTGACCGCCGACTACGCCTTCGGCCATTCGCTCGAGGCCAACACCTCCAAGGTGGTGGAGGAAACCGGTGGCTCTGTGGTCGGCTCCGTCCGTCACCCCTTCCCCGGCACCGATTTCTCCTCGTTCCTGCTGCAGGCCCAGGCCTCGGGTGCAGACGTGATCGGCCTGGCTAATGCCGGCGGCGACACCGTCAACTCCATCAAGCAGGCAGCCGAATTCGGCATCACCCAGGCCGGCCAGGCACTTGCCGGGCTGCTGATTTTCATCACCGATGTGCATGCGCTGGGCCTTGAAACGGCGCAGGGCCTGGTGCTCACCGAAGCCTTCTACTGGGATCTCAACGACGATACCCGTGAGTGGTCGGCACGCTTCTCCGAAGAAATGGGCGGCTCCAAGCCAACCATGGTGCACGCCGGCGTCTATTCGGCCGTAACGCACTATCTCAAGGGCGTGGAAGCGGCCGACAGCAAGGAAACCGAGGCGGTCATGGACTGGATGAAGTCCAACCCGTCGCAGGACCAGGTGTTCGGCGAAGGCTCACTGCGTGAAGACGGCCGCCATCTGCACGACATGTACCTGTTCCAGGTGAAGTCGCCTGCAGAATCCACCGGCGACTGGGATTACTACAAGCTGCTCTCCACCATCCCGGCTGAAGTCGCCTTCATGCCGCTTGAAGACGGCGGCTGCGCGCTCGTCGAGTAGTTTCATCCCCCTGGCGTCCCGGCTCCGGCCGGGGCGCCGCCCAATGTCGCCGGAGCGGTTCGGCAACTGCGGATCCGCGAAATTAGGTAAGAGAACATGTTCGAGCTCTTGGGAATTCCCCCACAAGCCCTGTTCGGCCAGCTCCTTTTGGGGCTGATCAACGGCTCCTTTTACGCCCTGCTCAGCCTGGGACTGGCCGTCATCTTCGGGCTGCTCAACATCATCAATTTCAGTCACGGGGCCCAATACATGATGGGCGCCTTCGTGGCGTGGATGGGCCTGACCTATCTCGGCATTCCCTATTGGGGAGCGCTGGTCGTGGTCCCTCTGGTCGTGGGAGCGACCGGCGTCGTGATCGAGCGATTGATGATCTCGCGCCTTTATCATCTCGACCATCTCTATGGCCTGCTGTTGACGTTCGGCCTGGCGCTCATCATCCAGGGTCTGTTCCGCAACGGTTTCGGCGTGTCGGGTCTGCCCTACTCCATTCCGCCCCAGCTTTCGGGCGGCACCAATCTGGGCTTCATGTTCCTGCCCAATTACCGCGGCTGGGTGGTGGTGGCCTCGCTTCTCGTCTGCTTCGGCACCTGGTTTGCCATCGAGCGCACACGCCTCGGCGCCTATCTCCGCGCCGCTACTGAAAACCCCACACTCGTGGGCGCCTTCGGCATCAACGTCCCCCGCATGATCACGCTGACCTACGGATTCGGCGTCGCTTTGGCCGCATTTGCCGGCGTCCTCGCCGCCCCGATCTATTCGGTCAATCCGAATATGGGCGCGGACCTCATCATCGTCGTTTTCGCCGTGGTCGTGATCGGCGGCATGGGCTCAATCCTGGGCGCCATTCTCACCGGCTTCGGTCTCGGCATCGTCGAAGGCCTGACCAAGGTATTCTATCCCGAAGCCTCCTCGGTCGCGATCTTTGTCATCATGGCCATCGTGCTGCTGGTCAAGCCGGCCGGCCTGTTCGGAAGGACCGCCTGAGATGAGTGTTACGACAGAAACCACCTATACCAGCGCGTCCCAGGCCATGCCCATCGGCACCCCGCGCCACCACATCATCATCTTCGCCGTCCTCCTGGTCCTGCTCCTGATTGCGCCTTTCGTGCTCTATCCGGTCTTCATCATGAAGATCCTGTGCTTTGCGCTCTTCGCCTCGGCCCTTAACTTGCTGCTCGGCTTTGGCGGGTTGCTTTCCTTCGGCCACGCCGCATTTTTTGGCTCCGCCAGCTATGTCACCGCCCACGCTGCAAAAGTCTGGGGCCTGACCCCGGAAGTAGCCATCCTGCTCGGCACAGTGGCCGCCGCGTTCCTCGGTCTTGTCATCGGGGCACTCGCCATCCGCCGCCAGGGCATCTACTTCGCCATGGTCACCCTGGCCTTTGCGCAAATGATCTTCTTCTTTGCCCTGCAGGCTCCCTTCACCGGTGGCGAGGACGGCATTCAGGCCGTGCCCCGCGGCGATCTGTTCGGCCTCATCCCGCTGGCCAACGACCTGACGCTCTACTTCGTCGTCCTAACCATCGTTTTTGGCGGGCTCCTTGCCATCTACCGCATCATTCACTCGCCCTTCGGTCAGGTTCTCAAGGCCATTCGCGACAACGAGCCGCGATCGATCTCCCTCGGCTACAAGGTCAACCGCTACAAGCTGGCTGTCTTCGTCATGTCAGCAAGTCTGGCTGGCATGGCGGGATCAACCAAGGCCTTGGTCTTCCAGCTCGCATCCCTCACCGATGTCTACTGGACCATGTCGGGCGAGGTGGTCCTGATGACCCTTCTGGGCGGCATGGGCACCATCTTCGGCCCCTTTGTCGGCGCCGCCGTCATCGTCACCATGCAGAACTACTTCGCCAGCTTCGGCGCCTGGGTGACGATCATGCAGGGCACCATCTTCGTGATCAGCGTGCTGCTGTTCCGCGAAGGCATCGTCGGGGTCATCTCGCGCTGGATCAAGAAGCCGCTCTAGACCTTGTAGTTCCCTCGATCGGCGCGCGGTGGCTCTGGAGCAATCGTGCGCCGATACTGGCTCTGACCAGTTAAAGCTCGGCCTGTTCCTGCGCCCATTGCAAAATCTGGCGGGTCTGCATGGCCCCGGAGACCCGGCCGACTTCCTGGCCGTTTCTGAACATGATCATCGTGGGAATGCCGCGAATACCCAGCCGCGCGGCAAGTTCCTGGTTCTCGTCCGAATTGAGCTTAACGAAGCGCATGCCTGGCTCGCCTACCTTCGCGGCAGCCTCAAATTGCGGGCCCATAACCCTGCAAGGACCGCACCATGGCGCCCAGATATCGACCAGGACAGGGATGTCCGATCTGGCAATCTGCTTTTCCAGAATAGCGGCCGACACATCGCGTGGCTGGCCATCGAACAAGGGCTGGCCACATTTGCCACACTTGGCCGAAGTTGCCAGACTGATCGCCGGCATCCGGTTGGTGGTTCCACAGTCAGAACAGACGACATGCGCCATCGCGGTCTCCAAACTCATATCATTGTGCGGCCAGCCCCGTCGGCGGATCCAGACTCCGGCCTTGGCCCGACAACGAACACTTGATCGCCGTCATGGCCTGATGCTGACTGAGATAGACCTGGCCGGAAAGATTTTCCAGAAAATCGCTGCGCTTGAGCTTGTCCATTACCGGCCCCTTGACCTCCGAGAGGTGGAGGCGAACCCCAAGGTCCTTGAGACGATGTTCTATCGCCTCAAGGCTTTCCAAAGCCGACATGTCGATCGCGTTGACTGCCGAGCACATCAACACCACGTCCGTCAGCCCCGCATTGGCGGTAACCTGGTTGATGACCAAGTCCTCCAGATAGCGCGCATTGGCGAAATAGAGGCTTTCATCCACGCGGATTGAAAGAACGCCCGGCACCGTTTCGACCTGATGGCGCTTAATGTTGCGATAGTGCTCGGTACCCGGCACTAGGCCAACCACGGCCGCATGGGGTTGCGACGAGCGATACAGAAAGATCAGGATCGAGGCGCCAACACCCAGCGCAATACCGATTTCGACACCGAGCAGCAAAGTGCCGGCCAGCGTACTCGCCACAGCCACGAAGTCAGCCTTGGAGTAAGACCAGGCGCGCCTAAGAATGGAAAAGTCCACCAGCGTCAGCACCGCGATAACAATGGTCGCCGATAGCGTCGCCTTGGGCAGGATAGCCAGAAAAGGAGTCAGCAACAGCGTCGCCCCGGCAATGCCAATGGCGGTGAACGCACCAGCGGCGGGCGTAGCCGCACCGGCATCAAAGTTGACGACTGAACGGGCAAATCCGCCGGTGACCGGATAGCCACCGCCCAAGGATGCCGCGATGTTGGATGCACCCAGGCCAATCAGCTCCTGGTTGGGCGAAATGCGTTCACGGCGCTTGGCAGCCAGGGTCTGGGCCACCGAAATGGACTCTACAAAGCCGACTATCGAAATGATAAGCGCGGGAACAGCCAGTTGCTGGACTGTGTCAAAGCTGAAACTGGGCAGTGACAGCATCGGCAGTCCCTGGGGCACCTGGCCGACCAGCGATACGCCCTTGCCGCCAAGATCCATCAGTACCGACCACGCCATGGTCAGGAAGACGACCAGCACTGGCCCGGCACGCACAACTATGGTCGCCACCCCCTTTGGCACGCCAAATCGCGCCAGCCAGTTCTTGAGGTCCAGGCGGATCCAGAGCAACGATGCCAGAGCGACAAGGCCGACAGCCAGCGTATGGAAATTGACCTGCCCCAGGTGAGTGACGATCGACATTACCAGCTCCGGCATGGTGTGGCCTTCGGTCTTGATCCCGAGCAGGCCACCGACCTGGCTGGTGGCGATGATGATGCCGGATGCGGTAATGAAGCCGGCAATAACTGGATGGGACAGGAAATTGGCCACGAAGCCCAGCCGGAACAACCCCATCAGGGCCAGCATCAAGCCGGACAGCATCGCCAGAATGATGGCGGCGCTGGCATAATCAGCCGATCCTTCGGCAGCCAGGCGCCCGACGGCTGTCGCCGTCATCAGCGAGACCACGGCCACCGGGCCGACTGCGAGGGCCGAGGATGTGCCGAAAATCGCATAGGCGATCAGCGGCAAAATAGAGGCATAAAGACCCACTTCCGGTGGCAGGCCAGCTAGCAAGGCATAGGCCAGCGATTGCGGGATCAGCATGATGGTGACGATGATCGCGGCGATGAGGTCGCTGGTCAGCGTCTGGCGATTGTAGCGGCTGCCCCAGTCAAGGATCGGCAAATAGGTCTTGATGTTCATGGTCCGTCCGGTTGCCCTTTACCCGCCGCAGAGCGGCGCAGGGGCAAAGCAATGAGGTCAGCGGCTCAGCGTGGCGTAGAGGCTGCCGGCGCGAGCGCCGGAACGGCAATAGCCGAGGGCGGGCTTGGGCAAGTTCTGCCAGGCGTCGTGGAAGCGGATGATCTGCCCCTCGCCCAGAGCACCGGAGACTGGGATGTGGACGATCTGGATACCCTCGGCCTCGGCTGCGCGGGCGACATCGTCGAAGCCGGGCTGGCCGAACTCTTCATTGTCCGGGCGGGCGCAGACAATGGACTTGTAGCCGGCCTCTGCGACGGCCTTGATCTGCTCCGGCGTGATCTGGCCGGTCACGGCGAAATTGTCATCGATTTTGCGGACATTCATGGTGTTGGCTTTCGATTTGAAGAGTGAAAACATTGGAGATCTCCTGGCAGCGCTCCTCCCTTCGATTGCGACGAAGGAAGGAGCCTGTTGGGTGACGCAGCTTGGAGCTGCGTTCACAGGCCGTTGAGGGGGACTTTGAGAAAGCTCTTGCCGCTTTCGTCCTTTGGCGGGAGTTGCCCGCCACGCATGTTCACTTGCAGCGAGGGAATGATGAGCTTGGGCATGGCAAGCGTGGCGTCGCGCTCCTCGCGCATCTTGACGAAGGTGTCTTCGTCCGTGCCGTGGCCAACATGAATATTGTGGTCGATCTCGTCACCCACCGTGGTCTCCCACTGGATGTCGCGACCGTTCGGGCCGTAGTCATGGCACATGAACAGGCGCGTTTCGCGGGGCAGCGACAGCACCCGCTGGATCGAACGATAGAGAGTGCGCGCATCACCGCCGGGGAAGTCGGCGCGAGCTGAACCGCCATCGGGCATGAACAGGGTATCGCCAACGAAGGCGGCATCACCAACCACATGCGTCATGCAGGCTGGCGTATGACCGGGCGTGTGCATGACGTGGGCTGTCAGACCCCCGATCTGGTAGCTGTCGCCATCGGTGAACAGGCGGTCGAACTGACTGCCATCGCGCTGGAACTCGGTGCCTTCATTGAAGATCTTGCCGAAGGTGTCCTGCACGACTGTGATGTTCTCGCCGATGCCCAGCTTGCCCCCGAGCTTCCCCTGGATGTAGGGGGCGGCCGACAGGTGATCGGCATGGACGTGAGTTTCGATCAGCCATTCAAGCTTGAGATTGTGCTTCCCGATGAAGGCAATGATCTCATCCGCCCCGTCATAGGTGATGCGGCCGGCGGCGTAGTCGATGTCCATAACCGAGTCGACAACGGCACATGCTGCCGAGTGAGGGTCCTTGACCACATACGAGATGGTGTTGGTCGGCGCATCGAAGAATGCGCTGACCTCTGGCTTGACCGAGAGATCGGCCGTGAACGGAATAGTGCTCATTTCGAACTCCTTTGTATTTGCGTCAAACGATTTGGGCGGTGCGCTGTTCCAGCGCGCCCCGGATGGTGCGGGCGGCAAAAATTCCGGCAAGCATGGCGCCGACAAAGGCCCAGGCCGAGGCTTCGCCCAGACCCAAAGCCGGAATGGCGCCACCTGGGCAAAAGCCGGAAATGCCCCAGCCGATACCGAACACCGCCGATCCGCCGAGCAGCGGCAGGTCGAGCTTGCGGCTTGTGGGCAGGTGGAACCGGCCCTCGAGCACGGGCTTTTCGCGCTTGAGAACCAAGCGATAGCCAATGGCGGTCACCAGCAATGCACCACCCATGACGAAAGCCAGTGACGGATCCCAGGTCCCGGCCAGGTCAAAGAAATTGAGCACCTTGGCGGGATTGGCCATACCCGAGAGGGCAATGCCGGATCCAAAGATGAGACCGATCAGGCCGGCAAGAAGGATGCGCTGCATCAGAACCCCCCGATGAGATGGCGAATAACAAAGACAGTGAGAAAGGCCGCGGCCATGAAGGTGGCTGTGGCAGCAAGGGAGCGGGGCGAGAGACGCGCCATGCCACAAACGCCATGCCCGGAGGTGCAACCGGAGCTGAAATAGACTCCGCCGCCGACAATCAGGCCGCTGATGATAACCCAGGGCAAGGGCACGGGGCTGTCGTAGCCGATAGCGGTTTGAGACACGCTTAGGATGAGCATCGGCGCAACGATGGCACCGGCAACAAAGGCGGCGCGCCAGGCCCAATCGCTGGACACCGGAGGCAAGAGGCCGGACAATATCCCGGTCATGCCGGCAATGCGGCCGTGAAAAGCCATGAGCAGCACTGCAGACAGGCCGATCAAGACGCCGCCAAACAGCGACGCCAGAGGGGTAAACTCAGTCATCAATGGGAAACCTTGCGGGTGGAGAGACGAAAAAGAGCGTAGAGGGGGCAGAACCGCACAAGGGCGGTCATTACCAGCACAAAGCCAACCAGCACGGCTCCCCACTGCAGAACGGGCGAGGCGGCAAGTGGCAGGGCCGGCACGAAAGCCAGAACGACAAGGACCACACCTGCAATGATCCGGACAATCCGGTCGATGGAGCCAACATTGGCGTGCATCACAAACTCCTTGAAAATTGCCCGGAAAAGGGCGACAAGACCAACTATCGAACATTCGTATATACGAGTTTACTAATATGCTCAATATCGAAATGAAAAAGATGGAGCAGAATGCCGATCGGGCGTCTCAGCTCCTCACAGCCATGGCCAATCCAAAGCGATTGTTGATCCTGTGCAATTTGCTCGACAGCGAACTGAATGTGAGCGAGCTGGCCGAGCGCATTGATCTGGGCCAGTCGCCCTTGTCCCAGCACCTTTCCAAATTGCGTGCCTGGGGCCTGGTCAAGACGCGCCGGGAAGGACAACAGATCAACTACACGCTCGCGTCAGACGATGTGCGCCAGGTCCTGATGACGCTCTACAACATCTACTGCGCCTGCTAGGCGGGCCAGAGCCACGTTCAACACCCTCGCAAACCCGCCCAGGGGTTCGGGAGCTTCCGGCCGAACCCAGGGCCCGATAGCGTACCCGGTTAATCAGTTTTCGACCGGCCCTACCCACCATACGACAACTGCTCTGTCGCTCGACTGAACAGACGCGAGAATGTCGCAGGGCGCAGCTAACGTCATTTCAGTGTCACTTCGGCTCGCTAAAACTAGCTCATTCGAATGAGTTAGAGATAATGCGAAATCAAGGACACTCCTGGGAAGAAACCCGGGATAGGATCAACGAAGAAATCACCTCCGGGCGGCTGGCGGCCGACACGCGACTGCCGTCGGAACCGGAGCTGTGCGTGCTCTACGGTGTGCGCCGGCACTCCCTGCGAAAGGCGCTGGCAGCGCTGGTGAGCGAGGGCAAGCTACGCGTCGAGCATGGACGCGGCACCTTTGTGGAGCGCGCGCCGCTACTCAACTACGTCATCGGCACCAGGACCCGTTGGCGCGAAAATCTCATGTCCCAGGGCTTGACTGCCTCGGGCGAGACCCTGGCGGAACTGACGCTTCCGGCCAGCACACGCGTGGCCGCGGCCCTTGAGATTGAGAAGGACGCGCCAGTACATGCGCGCTCCTGGCGCGGCTTTGCCAATGATCTCCCGATCAGCATGGGCTGGGCCTATCACGATACGCAACGCTTCCCCGACCTGCCCGAGCGCCGTCGTAGCGAGAGCTCGATCACCCAGGTCTACAGGTCTTACGGGATCACTGATTATCGCCGCCAACGCACGACCGTTTTCACCCGCCTGGCCTCGGAGCACGAGGCCAGCATGCTGATGCTGCGGCCCGGCCAGTCTGTGCTGGTGGTGCAAAAGATCGACGCGGATCTCGATGGGATTCCTATCGGCTTTTCTGAAGCGGTCTGGGCCGGCGACCGCGTTCAATTCACCTTCGAAACCGACCAACCAACAGTCATGACCGAGAGACACGGCGATGTTTAACGAAACCCCTTCGGGCTCTGGAGAACATGGCGACATGCTCGATATCCTTGCCCGTGCACGTCCTGACCGTCTCAAGCAGCACGCGGAAACTTTGCTCGGCTATTTGGGCCAGATCACCGTCGTCGCAAATCGCACCGGCCTGGTCATGGTGCCGATGCGCGATACCGTCCAGAACGTCGACTTCCACCTCGGTGAAGTGCTGGTGAGCCAGGCCCACATCACCGACATGGCCGGCCACGTCGGCTACGGCATGGTGACAGGGCGTGATCTCGAACGCGCCATGGCTATGGCCGTGGTCGATCTCAGCGTTGCCGCCCGGGGTCCGGATGCCGCCACGACCGACTTCCTGGCCGAAGAAAAGGCCCACTTGGCCCGGCGCGACGACGAGCGCATGCGGCAGGTCGAGGCCACCCGAGTTGAAATGGAGACGTTCTGATGTTGACCGTTGCTCCTCCAGAGGCTCGCGAACTGCGCACGAACTCTACCTTCGAAGCACTGATGTGGGCCCTGTCGCGCCCCGGCGACGTCCGCACCTTGCCTCAGCCCGGCTTTGGCGCCATTGCCGAGACGTTGATCGATCTCGAATGCAGCGCCTATGCCGATACACCTGATATGCGGGCGCACATCGTGGCCAGCGGAGCCGTGTTGGCGGAAACGATCGGCGCGGCCGACCACGTCTTTCTTTCGTCGCCGAAGAGTGTCGATCTGGCGGAGATCAGTTGCGGCAGTGCGCTCTATCCCGACGATGGCGCAACCCTTGTCGCTGTTGCCGCCCACTCAGGCCCGCGCGTGCGGCTGACCGGTCCCGGCATCAAGGATATGGCCGAAGTCTCTATCAATTTGACACCTGGGTTCTGGGCCATGCGGGACATGCTGTGCCTCTATCCCGAGGGGTTCGACATTTTCTTCATCGATGGCGACAAGGTCATCGGCATTCCGCGCTCGACAAAGGTGGAGGTGCTCTAGATGGCCTATGTTGCAACTCGTGGTGGCGAAAACGCCATCGAACAGGCCGAGCGGCTGTTCCGTCAGGACTTGGGCACCATCGACGCCGCCCGGGTGGAAACCATTCGTACCACCATGCCTTATCTTATCGACCGGGTGATGGGCGAAGCCTCGCTCTATGACGAAGAACTGGCCGCGCTGGCATTAACCCAGACCGGCGGGGAGCTTTCCGAAGCGGTGCTGGTGCTGCGCGCCTGGCGAACCACCCAGCCACGTCTGGCCATTGCCCGTCCGGTCAAGCAGGACGAGGTACTAACTCAGCGCCGCATTTCGGCGGCCTTCAAGGACATTCCCGGCGGACAGATTCTGGGGCCGACGCTCGACTATTCACATCGCGTCCTGGCGACGGATGTGCTCGAGGGCAAGCCGTTCACGCCGCACGATGTACAAAAAGCCGCCAGCCCCGCACCGGCCAAACAACCCTCTCTGGCTGACTGGCAGCGCCAGCAGGGGTTGGTGGCACCGGCTAAAGTGTCCAACGTGTCACCCGAGGACATACCCGACCTCACGCGCGAACCACTGCTCTTCCCGGCCTCACGCGCCCACCGCCTGCAAAGCCTGGCACGGGCGGAAACCGGTGGTGTCCTTGCACTCGGGTACGCGGCAATGCGCGGCTATGGCAATGCCCACCCGACCGTCAACGAACTGCGCTTGGGCGAAGCCGAGGTCGTCGTGCGCCATCCATGCGGTACCGAATTCACGGCCGGCCGGGTCCGCGTCAGCCAGGCCGAGGTAACGTCCAAGGAAAAGGGCGGTTATCTGGAACTCGGCTTTGCCGCCACCTTCGGCTGGAACGAGGTCAAGGTCATCGCTGCCGCCACGCTCGACCTCAATTCCGACGAAGCCCCGGTCGGTTCGCCCGTGCATGAAGAATTCTACCTCTATCATACCGAAAGCGTCGAAGCCTCGGGCTTCTGCATTCACTTCAAGCTGCCCCACTATGTCACCTTCCAGTCGATCCTGGACGCCATGCGTGATGCCAACTCCAAGAAGGCGACGGCCGACGCCATGGACCAGACCCATGTCGCCGAACCTGAAGTGGAACCCATCCTATGACCCTTGCAAGCCTGACAAAGGACTGGGCCGCCACCAGCTACGGCTTCCTCGACGCTTCGGCCAAACGGGAACTGCGCCGCAAGATGCTGAAAGCCATTGCGGTTCCCGGCTGCCAGATGCCCTATGCCAGCCGCGAAGTACCGATGGCTCGCGGATGGGGGACCGGCGGACTGCAGGTAACGCTGACACTGGTCAATCCAGATTCGGTCGTCAAAGTCATCGATCAGGGCGCCGATGACGGCGTCAACGCAGCCTCGATCCGCCGCTTCATTTCCCGCGTATCGGGCGCCTCGGAAACCTGGGACACGTTGGATGCAACCATTGTCCAGTCCCGTCACCGGATCCCCGAAGAGATCATGCGCGAGGACCAGGTTCTGGTGCTGCAGGTGCCCAATCCCGAGCCGCTGCGTGGCGTGGAGCCAAACATCTCGATAGCCCGGCAGATGCATGCCGATGCCGATTACGGCAAGTTGTGGCTGACGCTCTACGAGCAGATCGTGCGCAAGGGCCGCATTATGCAGGGAGCGGCCTATCCTTCGATGGTCAATGGTCGTCACGTGATGACGCCTTCCCCCATCCCGCGATGGGACGTGCCCAAGCTCAATATGGCCAAACACCTGACCTTCCTGTCTGCCGGCCGCGAGAAACGGCTACACGCTGTCCCGCCCTATACGCGCGTCGAACCTTTGGTCTTCTCCGATCGCCCCTATCAGGTCGAGGACCATGCCGGTCTCACATGCCGGCGTTCGGGGGTCCAGGGCTTCTTCATGAACGAACTGCCGCAGGATGGCGGTGGATCGGTCTTTGAAGTTTCCGACAGCAATGTGGGTATCAAGGCCATCGACCAGGCCGACGGCGCGCCAAGCCGGATTGGCGAAACCTGGTATCGCAATGGGGAGTATTCCGCATGAGTCTCGATCTGGGCCTCCCAGCGCTGGAGCGCGCAGCCCCCCGGCTGATGCAAACCGAACCACTGCTCAATATGCGCGACATTTCCAAGTCCTATGGAAACGTCCGCGCACTGCGCAATGTCGATGCGACAGTCTATCCCGGCGAAGTCATGGGCATTGTCGGTGAGAGCGGCTCGGGCAAGTCGACGCTGCTGCGTATGATGAACCTCGAGGACACCCCGGACAGTGGCGAGTATAGCCTGCGCCTGCCCGGTCGTGAGAACGAGAACCTTTTCGATCTCACCCGTTATGAGCGGCGCATGCTCTGCGCCCGCAATATCGGTATCGTCTATCAGAACCCCCATCTCGGGCTGCTGATGAAGCATTCCTCGAGCGGCAATGTCGCTGAACGGCTCCTCATCGCCGGCGAGCGCAGTTTCGAAGTGCTGCGCGACAAGGCCCGGGACGCGCTCGACGCCTCGGAGTTTCCGCTTGATCGTATGGACGCCCGCCCGATCGAGCTATCCGGCGGCATGCAGCAGCGCGTGCAACTGGCCAAGGCCATCGCGCTTGAACCGGCACTGCTGCTTCTCGACGAACCGACCACCGGACTCGACGTTTCGGTACAGGCTTTGGTGCTCGATACGCTGAAAAGACTTCAGCGCGATCGCAAGATCACCATGGTTCTGGTCAGCCACGACCTTGGCGTCATCCGCACCATGGCTGACCGGGTCATGGTCATGCGCCACGGCGAAGTTGTGGAACAGGGCCTGGCCGATCAGGTCTTCCAGGACCCTCAGCACCCCTATACCCAGCAACTCGTCCACGCCAAACTCTGAGGCAAGCTGTTATGACAATCACGCCACTCCTGCGCGTTGAGGGCCTCACCAAGACTTTCCGCATGTACCATCTGGATAGCATGCTCCACGCCTTCGAAGGTGTCAGCTTTGACTTGCATGAAGGCGAGTTCCTGCTGCTGCGCGGCCACAATGGCGCCGGCAAGTCGACGCTGTTGCGCACGATCTGGCGCAGTTATCTGCCGGTCGGCGGGCACGTGATCTATCGCTCGGGGCATGGCGAAATTGACCTCGCCAATGCCGCCGATGTGGACATTGCGCTGCTCCGTCGCGAGGAAATCGGGTTCGTGACCCAGTTCCTCAACGCTCGCCCTCGCGTCGCCGCGCAGGACATCGTGGCCGAACCGCTGCGTCTTGCGGGGATGCCCCAGGCCGAGGCACTGGACCAGGCCCGTCACTGGCTCGACCAGTTCGGCGTGCGCCCGGAACTCTGGCGAGCTTATCCGAGCACCTTCTCAGGCGGCGAGCAACAGAAGGTCAATCTGGCTCGCGCCCTGATCCTGCCGCAGCGCCTGCTGCTGCTCGACGAACCCACTGCCTCTCTGGATGTCGGCGCCCGCGCTGCTCTGGTGCGGCGTCTGGCCGATCTCAAGGCCCACGGTGTCGCCATCATTGGGGTGTTTCACCATCCAGGCGACGTGGCCGAATTGATCGACCGCGAAATCAACCTCAATACCAGGGTCGTTGCCGACCAGAACGCGGAGCATGACCATGTGGCTGTCTGACTTCAAAATCGTACTGGCGGACCGCGTCATCGACTGCGGCGCCCTGCGCATTGCTGACGGACTGATCGCCGAAATCAGCGAAACCCCGGTCGCCGATGCGGATATCATTGGTGAAGGTCTGCTTTTGCTTGCGGGCATGATCGACATGCACGGTGATATGATTGAGCGCGAGATAGAGCCGCGCCCGGGCGTCCGCATGCCCATGGACATGGGCCTGCGCGATCTCGACATGAAACTCGCTACAGCCGGCATCACCACAGCCTATGCCTCTTTGTCCTTTGCGCCGGGCTCCACCTATGGCCACATGCGCTCTTATGATTTCACCAGCGCGATGATCCGGGCCGTCGTCGCAGCACGGCCGCACCTGCTCATTGACCATCGCGTCCATGCCCGGTTCGAGGTGACGTTCCCCGCCGCCCTTTCAGTAGTCAAGGATCTGGTAGGCGAAGGCGCGGTGGACCTCGTGTCCCTCTGCGACCACACGCCCGGCCAGGGCCAGTATCGCGACCTCGACCTGCAAGCCGCCAACATTTCCAAGAACAAGGGCATTTCGCTCGAAGCCGCCGCCGAGCAACTGCAGCAGCGCATTCGTGACAAGCAGGAAACGGCCGGAGACATGCGCGCCACGCTGGGCGCCATCACTCAGTATTGCGCCATGCATGGCGTCCCAGTAGCCAGCCATGACGACGACACGGTCGAGAAAGTCACGCTGATGGACCAGTTGGGCGCCAATATCAGCGAGTTTCCAGTGACATTGGAGGCAGCGACAGAAGCCAGGCGCCGCGGCATGCTCACGGCTATGGGCGCCCCCAATGCACTACGCGGCCAATCCTATTCGGGCAATCTCTCGGCCCGCGACGCCCACGCGGCGGGCCTGCTCGACCTGCTCGCAGCCGACTATCATCCTTCGGCAATGCTGCCTGCAGTATTGGTGCTGGCCAAGACCGATCCAGAAGGCCTGCCCGGCGCAGCCCGCCTCACCACGCTCAATCCGGCACGGGCCCTTGGACTGGAAGATCGTGGCGAAATCCGCGTCGGCCTTCGCGCCGACCTTCTTGTGGCATCGGAAACCGGCATGGGTCAGGTACATGCCACCGTCTCGCGCGGCCGGTTTGTGCATGCCGATGGCACACTGGACTTTTCAGCTGCCGGCAGGCGTCACGAGCATGTCATTCGAATGAGTTAACGCTGTCATCTAGCCGATCTAGGGTCTCTGCATAGCAACGCCACGAGGTGGACCATGCTGGAACTGACAGACGTCACCAAACGCTTTGGCAACACGATTGCGGTCAACAATGTCTCGACCAGTTTCGAGCCGGGACAGATGGTCGGCATCATTGGACGCTCGGGCGCAGGCAAGTCCACCCTGCTGCGATTGATCAATCGCCTCGCCACCGCTGATGAAGGCAAGATCACCTCGGGCGAGATTGACGTTCGCAGCCTCAGCGGCACCCAATTGCGCGCCTGGCGCGCCCGCTGCGCCATGATTTTCCAACAGTTCAACCTGGTCAATCGGCTTGATGTTCTGACCAATGTGCTGATCGGCAGGATCGGCAATGCCGGCACCATGCCGGTGATGTTCAAGCACTTCTCGGCTACAGACCGGGCAAACGCCGCAATGGCACTCGATCGCCTGGACCTGCTCTCCCAGGCCCTGCAGCGCGCCGACACACTTTCGGGCGGGCAGCAGCAGCGCGTCGCCATTGCCCGCGCGCTGATGCAGAAACCAAGCATCATTCTCGCCGACGAGCCGATTGCCTCGCTCGATCCGCGCAACGCACGACTGGTGATGGATGCGCTGCGCACCATCAACCAGCAGGACAAGATCACCGTCATCACCAATCTGCACACGCTGGACGCCGCGCGCGCCTATTGCGACCGCATCATCGGCATGGCCCACGGCCACGTCGTGTTCGACGGCGCGCCGGACAAGCTGACCAGCGCTATGATCCAGCAGATTTATGGTGACGAACATGAAACAGCGGTGGACGAGAGCCTGACCTCGACCATCGCTGCAACCGGCGCGGCAGGCCAAGCCGGCAAACGTCACCTGGAGACGGCTCACTAGCCACTCCCCTTCCCCGAACTCGGAGCTACATCAATGCTTACCCTGACGCGCCGTGGCCTTGTAGCCGCGCTGGTTTCGCTCGCCCTGGTTTCCCCTGCTCTCAGCCAGGACTGGCGCGAACAATTCCCCGAACTGACGATCGGCATTTCCTCGGGCGAAAACGAGACCGATGCCATTGCCCGCAACCAGCCCTATGCGGACTATCTCAGCCGCGAGCTTGGCGTGCCGGTCAATATCGTGCGTGGCACCGACTATGCCGCCGTGATTGAAGCCATGCGTGCCGGTCACGTGCAGGTCGCCTCGGTCGGCCCCGCCGCCTATGCCTTGGCCCGCAAGATCATGGGCGAGGATATCGCTCCGGTCGCGGTCACGCTCGATGGTGACGGAAATCTTGGCTACTACTCGATCATCGCCGTTCGCGCCGACAGCGACTACCGGAGCCTCGAAGACATCAAGGGCAAGTCGTTCGCCTTTGCCGATCCCAACTCGACCTCCGGCTATGCAGTCCCCTCCTACTACCTGGCCACCGAGCTCAACACCTCGGCCGACGAATATTTCAGCGAAGTCGCCTTTTCCGGCGGCCACGAACAAAGCGTGATGGCCTTGACCAACGGCACCTTCGAGGCGGTTGCCACCCATTGGCGCAACGAAGAAGCCGGCAACATTCAGACTATGGAAAACAAGGGCCTGATCGAAAAAGGCTCCACCCGCATCATCTGGAAGTCCCCGGTCATTCCGAACACTCCCGTCATGATGCTGACCTCCCTGCCCCAGGAACTGCAGGATGAGTTCAAGACCGCCCTTATGGCGTTCCCGGAAAAAGACCCCGAGGGCTTTGCCGAATACACCCGCGGCACCTCAAGCGGTTATGTCGCCGCCACCCATGACGACTACCTGGACGTCATCGCCATTACCGAGTTCAACGCCGCACAGCGCCGCAAGAACGGCAACTGATCCCTTCCTGGCCGGTGCGCATTTCGCGTACCGGCCTTTTTTACCCGTGAGGCGCGCGTGTCCACACTTGACCCAACCAATGGCCAGTTGACCTCGACAACGCCGCAGGAGCGCCTGCTGTCATTTGACGAGCGCTATCGCCAGCAGCAATTCACCCGCCGCAACTGGACCCTGCTCTATGGGGCACTCTTTCTCGCGGCCCTGGCTGGTTCGGTTGCGGTCAGCGATTTCAGCATTCCCGGCCTCCTCAAAGGCCTGCCAATGGCCTGGAACTACATTGCCGGAACGCTCCCCTCGCTCACGATCGAAAATTTCTGGGCCGACATGGCCGATTGGTACTGGGGCCTGCGTTTTTGGGTGCGCCTCTTGGTCGAGACCATTCTCATGGGGTTTGTCGGCACCGTGATGGGCGGCGTGATCGCCCTCGCGGTCAGCTTTCCGGCTTCGCGCAATCTGGTCGAAAACACCGGCATCTACTTTGCCGCGCGCCGCACACTCGAATTCTTCCGCACAGTGCCCGAACTGGTCTTCGCGTTGATCTTCGTCTTCGCCTTCGGCCTCGGCCCCTTTGCCGGCGTACTGGCCATTGCGGTCCACACCGCTGGCTCTTTGGGTAAGCTCTTTGCCGAGGTCAACGAAAACGTCGACCCGCGCCCTATCGAAGGCGTCCGCGCCTCCGGCGGCAGTTGGTCCATGATCATGCGCCTGGGCGTCGTACCGCAGGCCCTGCCCAACTATACCAGCTATTTGCTCCTGCGGTTCGAGATCAACGTCCGCGGCGCCTCGGCGCTTGGACTGGTCGGCGCCGGCGGCATTGGCCAGGACCTTTACGTCGCCATCCGCCAGTTCGAATACACCGATATTTCGGCCATCATGCTGTTGTTGATCCTGACCACTTCGGTCATCGACATCACTTGCGAGGCCATCCGCCATCGCCTTATCGGCCACACCCTGACACAGGTTGCCTGATCCATGACCGCCACGCTGCATGCCGATATTGCGCGCCTCAGGCGCACCAATCCTTCTATCTTCGCGCGGCCTTTGTCCGAGCGCCTGCGCACCTGGGGACTATGGCTCGGTTTCCTTGCGGTTCTTGCGTTTGGCCTGTGGTGGATCGACGCCTCGCCCATGCGCGTTATCAACGGGCTGAACAAACTCGGACTGCTGGTCACCCTGATGATCCCACCCTGGCCCGGCGATGGTTTGTGGGACTACACCTATGCCATGTTCGAAACCCTCGCCATGGCGTTTCTGGGCACGCTGATTGCCTTCGTGGTGGCCCTGCCTCTAGGCTTCCTGGGCGCCAAGAACATCGTCCCCAATTGGCTGTTCCATTTCGGGCTGCGCCGCTTCTTCGATGCCTTTCGCGGCATTGATGGCCTGGTCTGGGCGCTGATCTTTGTTTCAGCTGTTGGTCTGGGTCCCTTTGCCGGCGTGCTGGCCATTGCTGTGGGCGATGTCATGGTCTTCGGCAAGCTTTTTGCCGAGGCCATCGAGAACGTCGACAACAAGCCGGTGGAAGGCGTTCGCGCCTCCGGTGGCGCCAATATCCACGTGGTGCGGCTGGGCGTGTTCCCACAGGTCTTTCCGGTGATGATGAGCCACGTGCTCTATTTCTTCGAATCCAATGTGCGTTCAGCCACGATCCTGGGTATTGTCGGCGCCGGCGGCATCGGACTGCAATTGTCGGACCGCATCCGCATCAACAATTGGCAGGAAGCCGCCTTCATCATTCTGATGATCCTGGTGACTGTCGCCGTCATCGACAATATCTCGCGCCGCATCCGCGCCAAGCTGATCGACGCGGCGCCCAGCGCCTGACCGGCCTTCTCGCAAGCACCGGCAGCTCATCCGCTGGGATCGGCCGGTCCTCGCTACCGCTTCTGCCAGGTATTGTCTGCAATCGAAGCCGGTTTCATCTCGATGGAAAAGCCGGGGCGCTCCGGCGGCATATAGGCCGCGCCCTTGATGACGCAGGGATCGAGGAAATGCTCGTGCAGGTGATCGACGAATTCGATCACCCGGCCATCCTTGGTGCCTGAAACGGCGAGATAGTCGATCATCGAGAGGTGCTGGACATATTCGCAAAGGCCCACGCCGCCGGCATGGGGCCAGACCGGCTTGCCATATTTGGCAGCCATCAGCAGCACGGAAAGCACCTCGTTGAGGCCCCCGATGCGGCAGGCATCGATCTGCACCACGTCTATGGCGTCGCGGGTGATGAACTGCTTGAACAGGATCCGGTTCTGGCACATTTCGCCGGTCGCGACCTTCACCGGCCCGATGGCTTCGCGGATCTTGCGGTGGCCTTCCACATCGTCGGGGCTGGTCGGCTCTTCGATGAAATAGGGCTCGAACCGCTTGAGCTGGTTGACCCAATCGACCGCCTGGTCAACTTCCCAGACCTGGTTGGCGTCAATCATCAGGTAGCGGTCGGGGCCCATGATCGAGCGCACGATTTCAAGGCGCCGGATATCGTCATCGAGGTCGCGCCCAACCTTCATCTTGATATGGGTAAAGCCCTGTTCGACCGCCTCGGTGGCCAGGCGCGTTAGCTTCTCGTTCGAATAGCCCAGCCAGCCGGCAGAGGTGGTGTAGCAGGGATAGCCTTCCTGCCGCAGCCGGGCGATGCGTTCGGCCTTGCCCGGTTCGGCAGCGCGGAAAATCTCCAGCGCTTCCTCGCGGGTGATGGCGTCGGTCAAATAGCGGAAGTCGATGATGGAGACGAGCTGTTCGGGGCTCATTTCGCTGACATAGAGCCAGACCGGCTTGTTGGCACGCTTGGCGAGCAGGTCCCAGACGGCGTTGACCACGGCACCCGTCGCCAGATGCATGGCGCCCTTGTCGGGGCCGATCCAGCGCAGCTGGCTGTCGCCGGTGACATGGCGCCAGAAGCGGCCGGGATCGGCCTCGATCCAATCCAGTTCCAGACCGACGACACGGTCAGTCAGCGCATGGATGGCCGCGACCACCACTTCGTTGCCGCGGCCGATGGTAAAGGTCAGCCCATGGCCTTCCAGATTGCCATCAGTCCCCAGCACCACATAGGCGGCGGAATAATCCGGGTCCGGGTTCATCGCATCGGACCCGTCGAGGGACTGGGACGTCGGGAAGCGAAGGTCGTGGGTGCTGAGGGAGGTGATCTTGGTCATGACCATCAGGCCGTCCAGCCGCCATCGATGATATGGACCTGTCCGGTGGTATAGGTCGCGCCCGCCAGGTAGACGGCCAGGTCCGCTACTTCTTCGGGCCGGGCAATACGGCCGATGGGCTGGCGGGCGATGAAGGCTTTTCTCGCACCCTCGAAATCGCCGGTGGCCTCCCAGCGCTGGTGGAGGCTGGGGCTGTCCACCGTGCCGGGACAGATGGCATTCACGCGTATGCCCTGAGTGGTGTAGTCAGCGGCAATGGACTTGGTGAGGCCCACAACGGCCGCCTTGGAGATGGTGTAGGCCGCACGGTTGGGCACGCCTTTGATCGAGGAGGCCACCGTCGCCATATTGATGATGGCGCCGTCGCGGCGTTCAAGCATTTGTGGCAGCACCGCCTGACAGGTGCGGATCTGCGCCTTGACGTTAAGGTCGAGCGCAAAGTCGAGGTCTTCATCGCTCATTTCGAGCACGGTGCCGTTATGCACGACACCAGCGCAATTGAAGAGTACGTCGATATGGCCGATCTCGGCCACCGCCTGTTTGACAGCATCGCCGGAAAGAACGTCGAGCACCCGCGTCGTTACATGCGGGATGGCATCGAGTTCGGAAAGCAGCGCCGCATTGATGTCGGTGGCGATCACCCTGGCGCCGGCCCGCGCAAATGCTTCGGCAGACGCCCGCCCGATGCCTTGCGCAGCGGCGGTGATGAGAACGACTTTTCCGGTGAGGTCTGCCATGGTCTTTCCTGGATAGTGGTGGGCCGGGCGACCGTTGGGAGAGCCGCCCGGTCCGGGGAGAAATCAGTCGTAGAGAACGGCCGCGATCTCGGGGTCGTCCATGTTGGTGGCGTCGTAGTAGAAGAAGCCAGTGTCGATCACCTTGGGCAGGTCCTCGCCATTGAGAGCAGCGACGGCTGCCTGGACCGTCTGATAGCCGATGCCGACCGGGTTCTGGGTGATGGCCCCAGCCATGACGCCATTTTCGATCATCGACTTCTGGGCCGCGCCGCTATCGAACCCGATGACAACGACATCGCTGCCCAGTTCCTGCTTGCCATTCGCGACGCCAATGGCCGAGCCTTCGTTGGAGCCGAAGATGCCATCAAGGTCGGGATTGGCGAGCAGGATCGACTTGGTGATCTCGGTCGACTGGAGCTGGTCACCGCCGCCATACTGGATCGAGACGACCTCGATGTTCGGATAGGCTTCCTTCATGCGGTTGACGAAACCTTCGACACGGTCGATGCCGGTGCGGCTGGTCTGGTCGTGACCAACCACCGCCACCTTGCCTTCGCCGCCGATTTTCTCGGCCATGACGTCGGCGGCAAGAGCGGCAGCAGCGACGTTGTCGGTGGTTGCCGTGGCAAGCGGGATATCGCTGTCGACACCCGAGTCAAAGGCAATGATCGGGATGCCGGCATCGTTGGCCTGCTGCAAGAGCGGCAGGGCCGCCTGGCTGTCGAGGGCGGCAAAACCGATCGCATCAGGCTCGCGCGACAGGGCAGCGGCCAGCATGTCCATCTGGCGGTCGACCTGGCTTTCGCTTTCCGGGCCCTCGAAGGTGACGGAGACGCCAAGATCTGCGGCAGCCTGGTCGGCCCCGGCCTTCACGGCCTGCCAGAATTGGTGCTGAAAGCCCTTGGAAATCAGGGCGATATCGACCTGATCCTGGGCCAGTGCGGGGCCGGAAGCGGCCAGCATGGCGACGGCGCTGATGGCGCCAATCAGACTACGGCGGTTGAGCATTGAAATCCTCCCAAATGCTGCTGTGAAACTGCTGAAACTTGTTCTTCTAGGTTTTGGCGCACCGGCGGCGCGCGGCGGAGTTCGGCGCCTAAAGTTTGCGGCGCCGCAGTATGTCGGCATAGACGGCCAGGATGATGATGGTCCCGGTCACCACGGTCTGCCATTCCTGCGCCACCGAAAGAATGCGCAGGCCATTGGCCAGGACCGAGATGATGAGCGCCCCGATCAACGTGCCCAGCACGGTGCCACGACCGCCCGAAAGCGAGGTGCCACCGATGACGACAGCGGCGATGGCTTCAAGCTCGTAACCCTGCCCTAGCGCGGGTTGGGCGGAGTTGAGACGGCTGGCAATCAGCACCCCGCCCACGCCGACAATGGCGCCTGACAGGGCATACACGCCGATTTTCCAGCGATCGACATTGACGCCGGAAAGCCGCACGGCCTCCTCGTTGGAGCCGAGTGCAAAAGTGTACCGGCCCAGCGCGGTTTTACCCAGAATGAAGGCGGTGAGCAGGGCCACAAGAAACAGGATCATCACGCCATTGGGCACCGGTACTGCCGGAATGATCTGTCCGACGACCGAGCCCAGGGCGATCTGGTTAAAGCCCGGCGTGTCGTTGAAATAGATCGGCCGGGTGCCCGAAATCACCAGCGAGAGCCCCTTGAGGATCAACATCATCCCCAGGGTTGCGATAAAGGGAGGCACCTTGAGCTTGGCGACGACCGTTCCCGAGATCAGTCCGCTCGCCGCACCGGCGAGGATGGCGCCGAGAATGCCGATCGGCATGGGCAATCCCCAATAGGTGAGGAAGACGCCCGCGATCACGGCACAGAACGTCATCAGCGTGCCCACCGAGAGGTCGATCCCGCCGGTGATGATGACCAGGGTCACCGCGATGGCCAGAACGCCATTGACGGCGGTCGCCTGTAGAATGGCCAGAATGTTCTGGGTCTGCATGAAATTGGGAGACGCCAGCGAGAAGACGACGACCAAGGCGATAAGGCCGGAAAAGGCCAGCAGGCGATGGAAGGCGCCAGTCATGCGAATGCCGGATTTCTGGGCCGGGGCAGCGGTCTCGGTCATGCAATCTTCCTTTCGGCATCCGGTCTCATGGCCGCTTCGCGCATGGTGGCAAGGCGCATGATTTCCTCCTGGCTGGCATCGCCCGGCAAAATGCCGGTCAGCCGGCCCTCGCACATCACGGCGATGCGATGGCTGAGACGCAAAATCTCGGGCAGCTCGGAGGATATGACGATGATGGCCTTGCCCTGGGCGGCAAGGTTGTTGAGCAATTTGTAGATCTCGGACTTGGCGCCGACATCGATGCCGCGGGTTGGCTCGTCGAAAATCAGAATGTCACAATCGCGCAGCAGCCATTTGGCTATGACCACCTTTTGCTGGTTTCCGCCCGATAGCAGCCTGGCTTCCTGGGTGTCGCTGGGCGTCTTGATGGACAGTTGGCGGATGTAATCGCGAGCGGATTTTTCCATCCCCGCCTCGTCGAGCACGCCGGCGGGATTGGTAAACCGCTCCAGACTGGCCAGGGCGATATTGTTGCGCACGTCCATGCCGGTGGCCAGCCCGAAGAGCTTCCGGTCCTCAGACAGATAGCCGATACCCTTTGACACTGCGTCGCGCGGCGCGGTGATGCCGACGCGCTCGCCATGCACCCAAATCTCTCCACTATCCTTGTGATCAGCACCAAAAATAGCCCGCGCCACCTCGGTTCGCCCGGCCCCCATCAGCCCGGCAAAGCCGAGAATCTCGCCCTGACGCACGGAAAAGCTGACGTCGCGTATCTCACGGCCGCGGTTGAGCCCCTTGACCTCAAGGGCCACCGGCTGGCCGGAGGTGTCAGGAATGGCGTGCGCCTCAGTGTTGAGGGTGCGTCCCACCATCATGGAAATGATGGTTTCAATAGGCGTTTCGGCGGCCGGAACGGTGCCGACATATTCGCCATCGCGCATGACAGTCACGCGGTCAGAGATGCGCTTGATCTCATCCATCTTGTGCGAGATGTAGACGATCCCGACGCCCTCGGCCTTAAGCCGGTTGATGATCGCAAAGAGTTCGGCGATTTCGGCGTCGTTGAGTGCTGCGGTGGGCTCATCCATGATGAGAACCCGGCTGCGGTAGGACAGCGCCTTGGCGATTTCGACCATTTGCTGTTTGGCAATGGTCAGCGTCTCGACCAGCACGGTCGGCTCAAGATTGAGATTCATAGACTTGAAGATGGCAGCGGTATCGCGGTTAAGCTGGCGCTCATCAAGGATACCGAAGCGGCGCGGTTCGCGGCCGATGAAGATGTTCTGCGCGGCGGTCAGATCGCGCATCAGGGCCAGTTCCTGGTGAATGATGGAAATCCCGGCGTCCTGCGCCTCGCGTGGCGAGGTGATCTCGACAGCCTTCCCATCAAGCAGAACTTCGCCTGCGTCCCGGTCATAGACACCGGAGAGCACCTTCATCAGCGTCGACTTGCCCGCTCCGTTCTCCCCCATTAGCGCATGGACTTCGCCGGGCATCAGCTCAAATTGTGCCTGGCTGAGCGCTCGAACGCCGGGAAAGGATTTGTCGATATTGCGCATCTGGACCAACGGCACGGCGCGTGCCGCGACATCGACTGTCGATCCCTCCATGGCCTAACCTCCCGCAGCCGGCCCGGCTTATGTGCCAGACTCTTGAGCCGATCCCGAGCTAATGGCAAGATTGCCAGGCTGTCAAGTGGTCAGACCAGTAGACACAAGGACCTGACCTCGCTATGAGTGGGCAAGGGGAAGGCAATGAAGCTCCAAGCTGTTTCGAACCGTAAACTCTACATCCAGATTGCCGATCAAATCCGCGACCAGATCTTGAGTGGTTCGGTCGGGGCCGGACAGCAATTGCCGTCCGAGCGCGACCTGGCGCTGAATCTGGGCGTTTCCCGCCCCACTGTGCGTGAGGCCTTAATCGCCCTGGAAGTCGCGGGACTGTTGGAAGTGCGCGTGGGCGTAGGCGCCTTTGTAAAGGGGCCCGGCAATGAACGCGTTGCCTTGCCGGAGCTGAGCTCTTCTCCAGTGGAAGTGACCGCCGTGCGGCGTCTGCTGGAACCGGAAGCAGCAGTTCTGGCCAGCCAGAATATTTCCCCGGAAGGCACCACGAGACTGGCAGAAACCCTGCGCCGGATGCGCAGCGAAACTGCCTCGGGACAATGGTCGGTCGAGAGTGACCGCATGCTGCACATGACGTTGGCAGACGCCTGCGGAAATGCGGTTCTGCGCGAAATGCTCGACGGCCTCTGGAAAGCCCGAGGCGACGAATTGGACACCCGGTTTCACCAGCACCTGGTCGAAACCGGCACTGTGCGTGAACATATTCTGGCCGATCACGAGGCCATTGTCGCAGCCGTTGTCAGCGGCAATGCCGACGCGGCCCGCAACGCCATGGCCCAACACCTGCAGTTCGTCGCCGACGCGATGCTGGACGCCTGGGAATAGATGGAAAACAGCCGCGTCTGTTCAGGACTAGCGCCGCAGTGGATGAGCAAATTGCTGAGCCGCTGAGATCTTGCAGCGCCGTACCCTATGCCAGTCGGCCGGACGGTCAGTCGAGATCACCTGGGGCGGATCAAGCCACCCCGCTTGGGATCGCATCGGGTGCTGCTGTAGACATTGCCGAGCTTAGGCACGGCCTTTAGCCGGTTCCAAATGGAAGCCGCGCCGGAATGCTCAATGCCGGGCCACGCAGATCGCGCCGTTTTCAATCACATCCCACCGCTCGTGGAATCCGGAAACAGCTCGGCGGGGTCCGGAAGACCGACGTGCAGTCATCCGGACCCCAGACAGGTGAGCAAGTGCTCTGTCCTCACATCATTTGGACAGGACAGCCGCGTTCTGAGGAGACCGCCTTCTCTGCACCAAGTAGAGAGCGACGGCGGCCGCTACGCCGATTGCGTCCGTCAACCAGCCGGCTTCGATCATTGTTATACCTGCCGCCAAAAGACCGAGACGCACCCAGTTGTTTGCGTGTCCGAAGAACCAGCCCTGGACCGATGAAGACAGCAGATAGACGCCCACTGAGGCAGTCGCTGTAACATGGATGGCGTCGATCCAGGTTCCTTGCAACAGCATGGAATCCGACAGGTAGAACATGAAGGGCACGATGAAGGCGGCCAAACCCAGCTTGAAGCTCTCCACACTGGTCTTGACCGGGTCTGATCCCGACAAGGCTGCACCGGCATAGGCGGCCAGAGCCACGGGCGGAGTGATGGCGGACATAACGGCGAAGTAGAAGATAAAGAAGTGCGCCGTCAGTGGCTCGATGCCAAGGTTGATGAGACCGGGTGCCATGACGCTGGCTGCAACGACGTAGGCTGCAGTAGTTGGCATGCCCATGCCCAGCACGATCGAGACGATCATGGCAAAGCCCAGCGCAAGCAGCTGGCTATGCTCTGCCAAGCCTAGCAGGACCGCAGAGAACCGCGAGCCGATGCCGGTAAGGGCGATCACGCCCACGATGATACCGGCGGTCGCACACACGGCAACAAGCTGCAGCGTCATCCGGGCACCCATTTCGAGCGCGCGGAAGAGCTGCATAGGGCCCATTTTGTGCGGCGTGAGCCAGGAGACAACAGCAGCCGACGCCATGGCCAGAGTGCCGCACCGAATGACGGAATAGCCCGCCAGCAACGACCCGATCAGCACCACGATGGGAGTGAAGAGGTAGATCTGACGCAGCAGCTTGCCGAATTTGGGTAGTGCCGAGCGCGGCAGTCCTTTCATGCCGTGCTTCTGCGCGGCCAGGTCCACCATGAAGTAGACCGAGAGGAAGTAGATGACGGCCGGTATGATGGCAGCGTAGACGATTTCGACATAAGGAATGCCGGTGATCTCCGCCATGATGAAGGCACCGGCGCCCATGATCGGCGGCATGATCTGACCGCCAGTGGAGGCAGCAGCTTCCACGGCCGCGGCGGTTTGGGGCCGGTAGCCGACCTTGCGCATCATCGGGATGGTTAGGCTGCCAGTGGCGACCACATTGCCTGCAGATGTGCCGTTGATCATGCCCATCAAGCCGGAAGCGAAGACCGAAACCTTGGCCGGTCCGCCACGCTTATGCCCAGCGGCCGCAAAGGCAAAATTGACGAAATACTCGCCCACCTTTGTCACCTGCAGGAAGGCCGCGAAGATGACGAACAGGATGATGTAAGTCGAGGAAATCGAGATTGGGGCACTCAGGATGCCGTTGTCGGTGAAAATATAGGTGAAGAAGCGTTTCACCTCATAGCCGCGGTGGTAGAAGATGCCCGGCAACCAGGGGCCCACAAAGGAATACGCAACGAAGACGCCTGCAATGATCACCAGCGCCATGCCGGCAAGCCGGCGTGTTATTTCGATGACCAGCAAGACGCCAACGATGGCGGCCCACATATCGGCAGGCAGTGCCATCGGCATGCCGGCGCGAAGCTGCAGCGGCCGCGCAAAGATAATGATGTAACCAATCGCAGCGATGGTCGCGAGCACCAGCAATATATCGCCAAAAGCAACGCTGTGCTTGCGCTCATCGGGGAATTTCCAGCAGTGGATCATGGCCAGAAGCGTGCCCAGGAACAGGGGCAGGCCAAACAGGTCCATCGCCCAATCCGGCCCGCTCGGGGCGCCTGAGGACAAAGAGCTGGCCAGGATGACCGCGAACATTGCAAAGCCCAATAGGACGCCAACTGCGGCACCGGCCAGGATGAGCCGGGAAAGAGGTGAGCGCGCTACGGCACCGTCTGCCTTGATGTCGACTGCGCTGAAGATCAGAAACCCGAGAGCCAGGCCACCACCAACATGGGATAGACGATAGACCCAGGTTTCCAGAGGATAGACGTTCATGACCAGCAGGTGGAACACCGAATAGAGCACGCAGGCGCTCGCCACGAGCCAGTGTTTCGTCCCAAGGAATTCGCGTTGATTGCTGACGAGCGCCTCGTCATCGACATTGGCGGCAGCCTCTTCGAGACGGAGTTCGGTTTCCGCCTCAGCGGACAACTCGATCTTTTTGTTGTTGTTTGACATGGCCAGCCTCCTCGGGGCCTTCTTGCCTGAACGGCACTTATGAAAAGGGGCGGAACACGATCATTCCGCCCCGAAAGTCTTAGCGCTGTGGATCAGTGCTTACTTGAGTTCATCGGGGATAGTGAACCCATTTTCCTCGAACCAGCGCACAGCGCCCGGATGGAAGGGCATGAACGTGTTCTTGTCGATGTGCTCGGGGAGAGTCTCAACGGCTGCCTGGTGCACCTGCAGCATGCGGTCGTTGTTTTCCATGGCCAGCTTGGTGATCTCGTAGGCCAGGGATTCCGGCATGGATTCACCGGCAATGGCGAAGTTCCACAGGGAGACGGTTTCCACGTCTTCCGGCTGATCCTCATAGGTGTTGGCCGGAATGGTGAAGGCCGACATGGCCGGCTCGGCGGCGAGGAACTTGTTGCGCTCTTCCTCGGTCATGCTGATGAACTTGACATCGTTCTCGACGGCAAGCTGGGTATAGGCACCGGTGGGAATGCCGGCAGCATAGACGAAGGCGTCGATCAAGCCGTCCTTGAGCTGGCCGGCCGTATCGCTGGCGCCAGCGCTGGAAATGGAGACGTTCATACCGGCATTGTTGAAATAGCGCGGCCAGTAAGCGGCTGAAGTGCCGCTGGCTGGGCCAACGCCGATACGCTTGCCTTCCATGTCATCGAAGGAGTCAATGCCCGATCCGGTCAACACGGCGGCCTGGAGCGGGGTCTGGTACATGGGGAACAGAGCGCGGATCGACTTGTGCTCGACATCAGGCATGACTTCGCCCTTGCCGACCCAGGCGTCATAGGCCGGCCCCATGGTCACGAAGCCCATATTGTGGTCGCCGGTTTCCACCAAGGTCACGTTCTGACCGGGCCCACCAGTGATTTCCACGCTGGCGTTAAGACCCAGCTCCTGTCCGATCATGGTGGCAAAGCCGCTGCCATAGGCGAAGTAGGCGCCGCCTTGGCTGCCCGTACCGATGGTCAGCGTGTTGGGCCAACCTTCCTTATCCTGAGCGACGGCAGTCGACACCAGGCAGCCTGCAAGTGCGACGGATGCTAGAAGTTTGCATGTATGGATCATAAAATCTCCTCCCAAAGTTCTGTGCCACTCTCCAAAATGGCTTGAAAACAAAACTAGAAGGCTTGGTGCCTAAGCAGCAATGTCCTGACGTGTATATAACTTTTTTGAATAATCCGTTACGCAGACTTCTGGAAGTCTTCCAGGTGGCGGATCAAGCAGTCCAAGAGGGCGTCGCGCGCTGGGTCACGAACGTCGCGCACCCATGCTGCAGCTAGCGAGAGCTTGGTCATTGCCTGGCTGCTATGCGTTTCTATCGGCACGAACTTGACGTTGCCAACAGCGAACCGGGAGGCCCAGCGCGGCACGATTGCCAGGCCCAGCCCTGCACTGACGATGTTGACGATGGTCTGCTTCTCTTCCGCGATCTGGGCAATCTTGGCCGTCAGGCCAGCCTCTGCGAACAATTGAATGGTCAAGTCGTGGCTGTGAGGCCGAGATCCCCGGTCCGGCACGATGAGGGGCTCCTGGGCCAGATCTTCAATCTTCACGCTGCTGCGATCTGCAAGCGGATGGGATGTAGGAACAGCAACCACCGGCGTTTCATTGAGAAGGGGCCGGAAAACGATTCGGTCCGGGCGAACGTCAGGCGGACGGACGAAAGCGAGATCCAGTCTGCCGGACAAAAGCCGTGGCAGCAAACGAATGGTCTTCTGCTCGAAGAGCGTAACCTCGATATCTGGCCGCTCTGTCTTGAAGAAGTTGAGCAGTGGCGGCAGCAGGCCCGCCGCGGCGCTATCGATCGATCCCACCCGCAAGGTCAGGGAGTCGAGCCGGTCGAAATTATGGGCCTTGGCTTCGATGTTCTCAACGCGGTTCAGCAGGTCTTTGATGTCGTCCAGCAGCTCCGCTCCTACCGCGGTCAACGCGACATGACGCGTCGTTCGGTTGATTAGCCGGACACCCAAACTGTCTTCGAGATTGCCGATATAGCGGCCCAGAGAAGCCGGCAACATGTCCAGGCTTTGCGCGGCTCGGCCAAAATGAAGCTTTTCGGCGACGGCGACAAAACAACGAAGCTGTATGATTTCCAAGTGACCACTCCACCGCACTGGCGCCGAGATTATTCATCGTTATTGTATAATTCGCCACAGATTGAGAGGATGCAAGAGCCGTTCGTAGATTGCGACCGCATGGGGAGGCCGCTGAGCGAAAAGCGGAGGAGCGTCCCTCACGAAAAGCAACAACCTACGCGGGACACATGAAGACCTATAAAATCGCAGCCATTCCAGCGGACGGCATCGGCCCAGAGGTCATTGCGGCCGGATTGCAGGCCCTCGAAACCCTCGCCCGGCGCGATGGCGGCTTCACCGTTGATGTAACCCACTTCGACTGGGGTTCGGACTACTACAAGAAGCACGGCGAGATGATGCCGGCAAACGGCACCGACCAACTCAAGCCCTTTGATGCCATCTTCTTTGGTGCCGTCGGGGCGCCTGACGTGCCGGATCACATCACGCTGTGGGGCCTGCGCCTGCCCATTTGTCAGGGCTTTGACCAATACGCCAATGTGCGCCCCACCAAGATCTTGCCCGGCATCAAATCGCCGTTGGAAAACGTGGGGCCTGGCGACTTGGACTGGGTCATCGTGCGCGAGAACTCCGAAGGCGAATATTCCGGCCATGGCGGCCGCGCGCACCGCGGTCTTCCCGAGGAAGTTGGTACGGAAGTCGCGATCTTCACCCGCGTCGGCGTAACCCGGATCATGCGCTACGCCTTCAAGCTGGCCCAGTCCCGCCCGCGCAAGCTGCTCACCGTTGTCACCAAGTCCAATGCCCAGCGCCATGGCATGGTCATGTGGGACGAGATTGCTGCGGAAGTGTCTCGAGAATTCCCCGATGTGAAGTGGGACAAGATGTTGGTCGACGCCATGACTGTGCGCATGACCCTCAAGCCCAAAAGCCTCGACACAATCGTCGCCACCAACCTGCACGCCGACATCTTGTCAGATCTGGCTGGCGCATTGGCAGGCAGCCTGGGCGTGGCGCCGACAGCAAATATCGACCCTGAACGCCGTTTCCCCTCAATGTTTGAGCCCATCCACGGCTCGGCCTTCGACATAACAGGCAAGGGCATAGCCAACCCTGTCGCTACCTTCTGGACCGCGGCACAAATGCTCGAGCATCTCGGCGAACCGCAGGCCGCTCAGCGTCTGATGAATGCAGTGGAGCAGGTATCGGGCAATGGCATCATGACGCCAGACATTGGTGGCACCGCCAATACGCAGGAAGTGACGGATGCCGTTTGCGAAGCCATCCGCGCTTCGAACATCTAGCATGATTGCGGGTCGGGCCGACGGTCCGACCCGATACCGGCAATTGGCGAGCCGCGGCGCGCTCTAGCCTATCCTTCCAGAAAAATCATAACCGGGAGACACCCCATGTCGAAAGACCTGGATGATTCTGCGCGCGTCATGCTTTTGCGTCTTTTTGAGGCCTCCATCGCTGCCGCCGATCCCAGGCAGGCTGTGCTTGACAATCTTCCCAAAAAACCCAGGGGCCGCTGCGTGGTCATTGGGTCAGGCAAGGCTTCAGCAGTGATGGCAGCCGCATTGGATAGGGCCTGGCCAGACGTTGCCCTGAGCGGCATTGTCAGCACACGCTACGGCCATGCGGTTCCTGCCGGGCGCATTGCCGTTGTTCAGGCGGCGCACCCCGTTCCGGACGAAAACAGCACGCTCGCAGCGCAGTTGATGATGGACGCTCTGCGCGGGCTGACTGCGGATGACTTGGTCATTTGTCTTATGTCGGGTGGGGCATCCTCTCTGGCTGTCATGCCAGCCGATGGTGTGACCCTGGCCGAAAAACGCGCTCTCAACCAGCAATTGCTGATGAGCGGTGCCAGCATCGCCGAAATGAACGCCATCCGCCAAAGTCTATCCCGGATCAAGGGCGGGCGCCTCGCGGCATTTGCCGGGCCAGCCCCGGTGGTGACTCTGGTGCTCAGCGACGTGCCGGGGGACGATCCCGCCGTCGTCGGCTCGGGGCCAACCATTTGTTCGCCACATGGGCCGGATCTGGCACGAGCCAGTGTCAGTCGCTACCAGCTCAAGCTGCCCGGCCATATCCGGGCGATTATTGGTTCGGCAGAGGCGCCTGCTCCGCGCCCGCAGGATCGTCACCTGGTGATCGCCAGCGCAGCCCAATCGTTACGAGCGGCCGCAAAGGAGGCCAATGCGCTAGGCTACAAGACGGTGATCCTCAGCGACGCCTTAGAGGGCGAGAGCCGTGAGATTGGCCGGGTGCTTGCGACCATGGCCATGTCGGCAGCGACATCGGGACTGCCGCTTAGTGGCCCGGCGGTCATTCTCTCAGGCGGCGAAACAACTGTGAGCGTCGCGGGTGATAGTGCAGGACGCGGCGGCCGCAATACTGAGATGCTGCTTTCGGCCGCCCTGCGCCTCAATAGCCATGAGCGCATCTGGGCCTTGGCCGCCGACACGGACGGCATCGATGGCGCCGGCGAGGCAGCCGGTGCCATTGCCACACCCTCCTCGCTTGATCGCTGTCGCCGGCTCGGGCTGAACCCGCAGGCCTATCTGGACGGTCACGACAGCGGAAGCCTGTTCGCTGCTTTGGGCGACCAGGTCATCACCGGTCCGACATTGACCAATGTCAACGACTTCCGCGCGTTCCTCATCGCGCCTTAGCGCTGGAATTTCTCAATCTGGGTCGCTGTCAGGTCATAGCCGACCTGAGCAACATCCGTGCGCCGAATGTTGGCAGACAATTGCCCGGTCACCAACACCGCTTCCCAGAGCTTGTCGCTGGGCCATGGCGTGTCGGTGGTTACAAATACCAGCTGGTTGGGCGGCGGTGGCGGCACGTGAATGCAGGCGCCGATAAACGGGACGAGCACGAAGCTGGTCGTGCCTTCACTACTGACCTCTAGCGGGATTACATAGCCCGCAAGCGTAATCATCTTGCCGTCAAGTGCTGAATTGAGCTGAAGGCCGTTGTCGTCGAATTCTGGAATCCAGATGTCCTTGACCCCATCGTACTCTCCGGTGGCAATTATCTCCCCGTAAGGGACGCCTTCCGGGATCAAGTCAGCCCATTTGATCCGCTGCGTTTGCTGGGCCCAGGCGGGCAACGACATCGTCAGAAGGCCAGCTCCGCCAACGGCGAGTGCCTTTCGACGCGAAAGACGAGAAGTGTGCGGTGAATTTCCCATTTCGAGCTCCAAATCACTCAATTTTTGATTGAAAGACCATCGGCCAAAGAAAGCTGATAGGCCCGTGCAGCCGGGAAAATGCTGGCAAGACCGGCAGCCGCCATGACCCCGCCAAGCAGCTTCAACTCCTCGGGTCCTGGCCCCTGCATCGGCAGCCAAATGCCGAAATGGGCGTCGATAAGAGGCCGAGCCGCATAAAGCAGCCCATAGGTCCCCACCGCTCCGATAAGGCACCCGGCTCCTGCCATGATCACGGCCTCGAGCAGAAGCAGACCGAAAACGACGCCCGGCCTTGCGCCCATTGCCCGCAATATCGCCATTTCCCGGCGTCGCTCGTTCAGTCCGGAAAAAATGACGGCGATCATGCCCAAGAGGGCTGCGCCGACGACCATCAGGGAAACGGCGCGCAGAGCATCCTCTGCCACGCCGATGAACTGCCAGAGCTCCTGCAGCGTCAGGCCAGGCAGCACCGCCAGTAGTGGCTCACCGGGATAGGTGTTTATCCATCTCTGTACGTTGAAGATGTCGAGCCGGGAGCCGATGCCGACAAGGGCGGCCGTGACTTCCTTTGGCTGCAGCTCGGCCATAGCAGGCTCGGGCCCCGTAGGACTGCCGGCGCCCGGCCGCCACCCTCGATGGATGACTTCCATGCTTTCAAGGCTGATGAGTACGGTGCGGTCGATCGGCGTGCCGGTTCTCTCCAAAATCCCGGTGATCTCAAACGGCCTGTCATCGTGGTCGATAAAGGAGGCCAGCCCATGAGAGACCACGATCTCCTGGCCCAATTCATAGTTCAGCGTCGCCGCTACATCAGACCCGACCACCGCATGGTAGAGGTCCGTAAAAGCCGCACCTTGGTGCAACCCGATGCTCTGTCCGCCGCGATACCGATAGCGATCAAAGAACGCGACACTGGTTCCCATGACGCGGAATTCGCCATGGCTATCGCCCAGCGAGATCGGGACGAGCCAATCGACTTCGGGCCGCGCCGCTATGGCTTCCATGCTGTCCCAGGAAATGTTGTTGGTGGGATTGCCGATCTGAAAGATCGTGTAGAGCATCAACTGTACTGATCCCGAAGGCGCGCCCACGATCAGATCTGTGTTGGAAATGGTGTTGGCAAAGCTTGCCTTGGTCCCGTCGCGCACGACATTCACGGCCAGGACAAGACCGACCGAGAAGGCAATGGTCAAGATTGCCAAGACAACGGTCAGCGCCCGGGCGCGCATCGAGGAAAGGATCAGGCGTGTCAGCATGACATGTGGTCCTCACTCTGACCCGACCCCATTTCGATAACCCGATCAAAGTGTTTCGCCAGACGTTCATCATGGCTGACCAGGAGAATGCTCGACCCCTGCTGCAGCGCTTGGGATAAAACCAGGTCCATGAAGCGGCTCTGGTTGGCTCTATCGAGTGAAGATGTCGGCTCGTCTGCGACCAGCAGTTCAGGCGAACCGATGAGAGCTCGTGCTGCCGCTACACGCTGCTGCTGACCAACGCTGAGCTGACCCGCGCTACGGAAGGCATCAGTTTCTGGCAAGCCCAGGTCAGCGAGCATGTTCCGGGCCGCATCTTCAGGATCTGGAGTTCTTTTGCGGCGCTGCGGCGCAAAGCGCAAAGCGAGTAGGACGTTGTCCAGGGCGCTGG
>Ga0208794_1000293_pt1 | contig 37248 bp, 36 predicted proteins | sample 32_taG_FD_184106 | JGI IMG/M metagenome (GOLD analysis project Ga0208794, IMG submission 184106) | Marine viral communities from the Gulf of Mexico - 32_GoM_OMZ_CsCl metaG (SPAdes) (version 2) | ecosystem: Environmental > Aquatic > Marine > Oceanic | place: Atlantic Ocean: Gulf of Mexico... | reverse complement strand
CGCCCTCGCGGCCCATCCAGTCGGCGCAAGGCTCGTCGCCGAACTTCGCGGCGATGGCGGTCAGGATCGGTGCGACCCGGTCCCAATGCGCCTTTTCGCCGCCGCCCATGATCGCCGGCCCGTGCCGTGCGCCGGCCTCGCCGCCGGAGACGCCGATGCCGAGGAACGGCTTGCCTTCGGCCTCGCGCGAACGGCGGTTGGTGTCGTGGAAATTGGCGTTGCCGGCATCGATGATCATGTCGTCATCGTCGAGCAGCGGCCGCAGCGCCGCGATCTGCTCGTCGACTGGCTCGCCCGCCGGCACCATGAGGATGATCGCGCGCGGCTTGGCAATGGCGGCGACGAGTTCCTCGTAGCTCTCGGTCGGGATCACCCGGTCGGCCAGCTCGCCGGCTTCGGCATGAAAGGCGCGGGTCACGTCCGCGCGGCGGTTCCAGACCGCGATGGGAAAGCCCTTTTCGGCGATGTTGAGCGCCAGCGCGCTGCCCATGGTGCCAAGGCCGATGAGGCCAATCTTCGCTTTGTCCTGTTGTGCCATCGCGGCGCCTCCCATTGCGGTATCGGGCCCGCTTTACCCGCGCGCGCGAACGGGAACAACCGAGCATCAGGCTCAGGCCACGGTGGTTGGCGCGAGGGCAGGGGAGGAGGAAGGAGGCGTCGTGGCAGCCCGTAGGGGAATCGAACCCCTCTTTCCAGGTTGAAAACCTGGCGTCCTAACCGATAGACGAACGGGCCACTCTGACGACGGAACCGGTTTCCCGAAAGGGACCTCGAACCGTGAACCGATGGCAGCCCGTAGGGGAATCGAACCCCTCTTTCCAGGTTGAAAACCTGGCGTCCTAACCGATAGACGAACGGGCCGCTCGTCGGTGAGCCGGTGTTTAGGGAAACCGCTCTGGCCCCGCAAGGGGAAAATCGACGATCCGTGAAATTGCCGTGGCGGAAAAACCGCCTGCGCTCAACGCGCCGGCGCGGCGTCGTCGAGCCGCAGCTGGACGGTGCGGCGGCCCTTCCAGATGTTGAGGTCTAGCTTGCCTGCGAGGTGGAAGCGCGCACCGCCATGGCGCATCAGCGCGGCCCCCATCGGCCCGTCCATGGCGCCGAAGGCGATGCCGTCGAGCCGCGCCCCGAGACCATCGCCGAAGCCGATCTTGAGGTGGCCCTGGCCGACTTCGCGGACGTGCTGGATCGCCATGTCGGGAAAGGCAAAGCGCGGCGCCGGCGCGGCGGCGCCGAAGGGGCCTGCCGCCTCGATCCGCTCGATCAGTTCGAGCGTGGCGGCACCGGGCATCAGCACCGAATCGAGCCGCAGGTCGCGCGGCCCGCCGGCCCCCGCGCCCTGCTTCTCAAGAAGTTCGGCGAGGCGCGCCATCGCGGGTTCGATCATGGCCTCCTCGACGGTGAGACCGGCCGCCATCTTGTGGCCGCCGCCACGAAGCAGCAGCCCCTCGGCCGCGACGCGGTGGATCGCGGCGCCCAGATCGATTCCCGGCACCGAGCGGGCCGAGCCCTTGCCGATCCCGTCCTCGATGCCGATCACCACGGCGGGGCGGTTGGTCGCCTCCTTCATCCGCGCGGCCGCGATGCCGACCACGCCGGGGTGCCAGCCCGCGCCGGCGGCCCAGGCGAGGGGCCCCTCGGTGCCGCGCGCCTCGGCCTGTTCGAGGGCGGCGTCGCGCACACGCGCCTCGATCTCGCGCCGCTCGCGGTTGAGGTGGTCGAGCTTTTCGGCCAAGGCCGCCGCCTCGTGCGGATCGTCGGTCGCCAGCAGCCTTGCGCCCAAGTCGGACTTGCCGATCCGGCCGCCGGCGTTGACGCGCGGGCCGAGCAGGTAGCCCAGATGATAGGCAGTGGGCGGCACGTCGAGTCCCGCCACGTCGGCGAGCGCCACGAGGCCGGGACGCTGGCGGCGCGCCATGACCTGAAGCCCGGTGCGCACCAGCGCCCGGTTGACGCCGGTGAGCGGCGCCACGTCGGCCACGGTGGCCAGCGCCACGAGGTCGAGCATTGCCATCAGGTCCGGGCCGGGCTTGCCATCCTCGCGCAGTCGCCGGTTCAGCTCCACTAACAACAGGAACACCACGGCCGCGGCGCACAGATGCGCCAGATCGCCGCTCTCGTCCTGCCGGTTGGGGTTCACCACCGCCACCGCGTCGGGCAGCGTCTCGCCGCCCAAATGGTGATCGAGCACGACGACATCCGCGCCCTGCGCGGCGGCGATCGGCTCATGACTCAACGTGCCGCAATCGACGCAGATGATGAGGTCGTGGTCACGCGCCAGCCGCTCCATCGCCGGGGCGTTAGGGCCGTAGCCCTCTTCGATCCGGTCCGGAATATAGAGCGTTGCCGGCAGCCCCATCCGGCGCAGCCAGACCAGCAGCAGCGCGGCCGAGGCACCGCCATCGACGTCGTAATCCGCGAAGATGGCGATCCGCTCGCGGCCCCGCACGGCCTGCATCACGCGATCCGAGGCGGAGCCCATGTCGCGCAGCGACAGCGGGTCTGGCAGCAGTTCGCGCAAGGTCGGGGAGAGGAAGCCGGCCACCGCCTCGGCAGCGACGCCGCGCCCAACCAGGGCGTGGCACAGCGGCAGCGGCAGGTCGCAGCCCTGGGCCATGGCCTGGGCGAGGCGGTCGGCCTCGGCGGCGGGACCCACCCAGCGGCGGCCGGTCAGCGAGGCGGAGACGTCGAGAAAATCGGGCATGGCGAGGGTGTCGCCCGAAAGCAGGCACGATGGCAAGCCCGGAGACGATGCTACCCGCTCACGCAGGTGCGATCCGCCCGCGCCGGTCTGGGGGGCGGCGGGGTCTGCCCCGCCGCCGCGTCGGTTCAGCGGCCGGGCTGGCTGCGATCGATCGGGTTGCGGTAGAACATGCGCCGCACCGAGCCGGTCTTGGAGCGCATCAGGATCGTCTCGGCGGTGAGATAGCCGCCGTCGCGACGGATGCCCGGCACGAGGTTGCCATCGGTGACGCCGGTGGCGGCAAAGATCACGTCGCCGGTGACCAGCTCGTCGCGCGAATAGATCCGGTCGAGATCCTCGATCCCGGCCTTGCGGGCGCGGCCCACCTCGTCGTCGTTGCGGAACAGCAGCCGGCCGTAGATCTGGCCACCCATGCATTTCAGCGCGGCAGCCGCCAGCACACCCTCGGGCGCACCGCCCGAGCCCATGTACATGTCGATGCCGGTCTTGGCCGGTTCGGCGCAATGCATGACGCCGGCCACGTCGCCATCGGTGATCAGGCGGATCGCCGCGCCGGTCGAGCGCAGCTCATCGATCATCTCCTGGTGGCGCGGGCGCTCCAGCACGCAGACGGTGATGTCGCCCGCATCGGTGCCCTTGGCCTTGGCCAGCGCGGCGACGCGCTCGGCCGGGCTCATCTCGAGCGTCACCACGCCGGGAGCGAAGCCCGGTCCGACCGCGAGCTTGTCCATGTAGACGTCGGGGGCGTGCAGCATCGAGCCGCGCGGGCCCATGGCGATCACGGTGAGCGCGTTGGGCATGTCCTTGGCGGTCAGCGTCGTGCCCTCGAGCGGGTCGAGCGCGATGTCCACCGCCGGGCCCTCGCCGGTGCCGACCTCCTCGCCGATATAGAGCATCGGCGCCTCGTCGCGCTCGCCCTCGCCGATCACCACGCAGCCGGCGATGTCGAGCATGTTGAGCTGGGTGCGCATGGCGTTGACGGCGGCCTGATCGGCGGCCTTCTCGTCGCCGCGACCGATCAGCGGCGCGCAGGCGATGGCCGCGGCTTCCGACACCCGGGCGAGGCCCAGCGACAGCATGCGATCATGGAATTCGGGGGCTTGGGGCATGGGAGGCGTCCTCGGGCAATCGTGAGCGTTGCCTCGACCTAACCGGCCCTCCGGCGCGGTGACAAGCGCGCCGGGAGATGTTTGCGCAAACGGCGCGAGATGGGCGGCGGCGGGCTCGGGCACCGCCGCCGGAATGGGCGTTTTCGGGGGTAGGGAAGGGGCGGCGCCCCTCTCCGTCAGACCTGTTCGATGCGGATCGCGACCGGGGCGCCCTGCACCACGCCGGTGGCCTCGAAGCCCGCGAGCGCGTCCTCGAGGGCGGCGCGGGTCGTCTTGTGGGTGACGATCAGCACCGGGGCAGAGGTGTCCTCGTGATCGTATTGCCGCATCCGGTCGATCGAGATCCCGGCTTCGCCCAGCACTCGCGCGACCTTGGCGAGCGCGCCCGGTTTGTCCAGAAGACGCATCCGCAGGTAATAGGGAGCGGGCACCGCCGCCTGCGCCGCGCGCGCCGCGCGCAGCCCCGAGGCGGGCTGGCCGAAGACCGGCAGCCGGATTCCGCGAGCGAGATCCATCACGTCGCCCATCACCGCGCTCGCCGTGGGGCCCGCGCCCGCGCCGGGGCCGCGCAGCACCACCTGGCCGATCGCGTCGCCCTCGAGCACCACCATGTTGGTGCCGCCTTCGAGCTGGCCCAGCGGCGAGGAGGCGGGCACGAGGCAGGGCGACATGCGCTGCTCCAGCCCGCGTCCGGTCATCTGCGCCACGCCGAGAAGCTTGATGCGGAAGCCCATGTCGGCGGCGTGGTTGATGTCCTCGATGGTGATCGCGCCGATGCCCTCGAGCTCGACGCCCGAAAAATCGACCTTCGTGCCGAAGGCGATCGCGGCCAGCAGCGCCAGCTTGTGACCGGCATCGATGCCGCCCACGTCGAGCTGCGGGTCTGCCTCGAGATAGCCGAGATCGGCGGCCTCCTGAAACACCGCGTCATAGGGCAGCCCGGCGCTCTGCATCCGCGTCAGGATGTAGTTGCAGGTGCCGTTCATCACCCCCATCACGCGGGTCATCTCGTTGCCAGCCAGCGACTCGGTGAGCGCCTTGATCACCGGGATGCCGCCGGCAACGGCCGCCTCGAAGCGGATCACCCGGCCCTGCGCCTCGGCCCGCTCGGCCAGCGCCTGGCCGTGATGGGCGAGCAGCGCCTTGTTGGCGGTGACCACGTCCTTGCCGTTGTCGAGCGCGATCTCGACGACCGACTTTGCGATGCCCTCATGGCCGCCCATCAGCTCCAGCACCACGTCCACGTCGTCGCGGGCGGCGAGAGCGGACGCGTCGTCCTCCCAGGCATAGGCCGAAAGATCGACGCCGCGGTCCCGGGCGCGGTTCCGGGCCGAGACGGCGGTGATCTCCACCGCGCGACCGGCGCGGGCCGCGAGCAGTTCGGGATGCTCCTGCACGATGCGCACGACCGCTGCGCCGACGGTTCCGAGACCGGCGATTCCGAGGCGAAGGGGAGAGGTCATGGGAGGCTCCGGTCTGTCTTGGCTGCGCGCGACTGTTAGCCCGAGCGAGGGATCACTGCAACGCGGCAGGGGTCGTCACGCCCGCCTCTATGCGCGCGCGCGTCTGGGCGTCGATCACCGGTGTGCTGCGCAGCGCCTCGGCCCGCGCCGCGAGATCGCGCAGCCGGGCCTCCGGCAGCGCGGCGCCCGGGGTCCCGGAAACCTGCCGGCGGGACAGGGCCTCGGCGCGTCGCGCCAGTGCCGTGCCACTGGCCTCGGTCAGGCGCGGCGACGCCTGCGCGGCATCGGCGCGAGCCAGAAGCGGCACGACGTCGACGAGCGGTGGCGGCGGGCCGTGGCGTTCGGCCTCGGGCACGCGGGCGTCGATCTCGGGGAACTGGGCGCAGCCGGCGGCGAGCAGCAGCGGCACGAGGAAAAGGAGGCGGGGCATTTGGGTCCGGATCTGGGGCTGCGCTCAGGTTACGGGGCGCCGGCCGGGGCGGCAATGGCATCCCCGCGCGGGGGTGACGGCCGATGGTGGCCGGGCTATGCCCGACCGGGCAACAGCCGGGGACGTAATGATGGAGTTCGAATTGCGCGCGGCGCCCGCCCGCCGGGCGATGGCGGTCGGGGTGCTCTATGTCTTTGGCGGTCTCGCGGTCCACACCGCGCTGACGCAGGCCGACGGGGTGCTGTGGGTGGCTGCGCTGCTGGCGCTGGGTGCCGGGGGGCTGGCAGCGGGCGAGGCGCTACGCCGGGCGACGCGCCTCGTGTTGCGGCTCGACGAGACGGGGCTATCGGCCAGCGACGGCACCTTGCTGGCGGGCTGGCAGGACATCGCCGGGATCGACCGCGGCAGCTTCTCGCTCAAGCCCTCGAACGGCTTCACGCTGCGGCTGACGCGGCCGATGGCGCGGGGCTGGCGGCCGGGCATGTGGTGGCGACTCGGGCATCGGCTGGGAATCGGCGGCGTGACCCCGGCGCCGCAGACAAAGGCGATGGCCGAGGCGATCGAGTCGCGGCTGGCGCAGCGGAGCGGCGCCTAGCGCCCGGCACCTAGCACCCGGCACCTAGCACAGCGCGTCGGATACCGTCCCGGTCACGCTGTAGCAAAGCTGGCCGGCGAAGCGCAGCCGGGTCACGACCCGATCCTCGAAGGTGAAGGGCGCCAACCCGACATCGAAGATGGGGGTGTAGTCCGTCCAGGTTTCGACCAGCGTCGCCACCTCGAGATTCGGCATGTCGGGCAGCTCCGTCCGAACCTCGTTGAGCGCGGCATCGGTCAGAGCGGACACGCCGGTGCCCCGCGCCGTCGACCAGCGGACACGGTAGCTGTTGGTCGGCGCGTCAAAAGTGAAAACGCTGACCCGGATGCGCGGCGCCCGCGATTCCGGCATCAGGACGCCCTGCAGCGCGGAGATGCTGTTGACGAAGGTCGGCGTGATGTAGCCCGACTCCCGGCTCAGTACGTCGCCGACCGTGTAGGCCGCGCGGGTATTGATCGATTTCGCGCGATAGGCGTCGAAGAACACCCAGCTGCCGCCGAAGACCCAGAGCAGTAGCGGCATCATCAGCACCGCCTCGACCGTCATCGAACCCGCTTCGCGGTCGCGACCGCGCCAGAACCGCGCCAGCCCCGCGCGGGCGATCTGCCAAGCCCGCTTCATGGTTCGACCACGAAGGCGGAGGCGGAGGTCAGCGCATAGGCGCCGCCCGACTGGCGGGGCAGCCGCGCGCCCAGCCCGCTGGTGGGGAAGTACGGATCGAACAGGGAGCAGGCACGCAGAAGCATCAGTTGGTTCTCCACTCCGGCGGTGAAGCGGCGCAGCGGCACGGTGATGTCGGCGCGGTCGACGCAATCCGCCTGTTCGGGGGGCGTGACCCATGACCGCAGGTCGAGCGGGCGCATTTCGAGCCGCAGGTTGCTCGCGCAGTCCGGCAGCAGCAGCGCGTGGTTGCAGATCGAGGCGCTGACCGTGGCGTGGTCGACCGGGGTGATCTGCCCCAGCCGGACCTCGCGCACGGTCAGGTCGAGGCCGCGATCCAGCATCACCTGGCGCAGCGTGACCATGCCCAGCTCGAAGCTCGACAGGATCACCAGCATCAGCACCGGGAAGATCAGCACGAACTCGACCGAGGCGGCCCCTTCGCTTGCGCGCAGCAAGGCGGGACGGCGCCGCAGCGCCTGCAGGAGGCGACGCGGACCGGTCATTGGATCAGCCTCAGTGCGTTGATCTGGGTGGCGATCGAGGTGAAGGCGGAGGCGATCTGCAGCCCTTCGACGCGGTAGAAATGCGAGGGCGAGGAGGCGCAGCCAGCCATCGCCTCCATGGCGCCGGGCTCGTTGATCTCGAAGCCGATGGTGAAGATCACCACGCCCTTGGCCTTGGCCGCGGAGCAGATCTGGTTCAGCCGGGTATCCTTGGTGATGGTCCAGTCGGTTTCGACGATCGAGGTCCAAGTGGCAAAAGCGGTGTCGAAGGCCGGAGTGTTTTGATCGAACTGCATCGCTCGCAGATGATGAGCGTGCTCCCGCACTGTCATTCGAGCGAAGAGTTCGTTCCAGCGCAACCGGGTTGCGAGTGCCGGACGTGTCGCCACGATCGTACGATCCGATGCCCTGAAGTAGTCACCGGTCAGCCGCTTTACGTAGTAATCGTTCGAGCCGAGCACCCAGACATCGGACAGGCCATTTTCACGGTAGGGCGACTTGAGCCGATAATTGACGGTGTTGGCGCCGTCGGTCATCACCACCAGCACCTTCATCCCCTGCGATATGCCGAAGTCGCGCGGCCAGCCGGTCAGGCCGGATGCCAGCCCCGTCACCGCGGAGAACTGGTTGAGCGCGGTGCGCACGGTCGGGTCGAGCAGCGCGGCGCCCCAGTTCACGCCCATCTCGATCGAGGTCCAGCCTTCGGCGCTGAGCCCGGCGATCCGGTTCTTGAGCGCGGTGCGGCTGGTCGACCAGGGCAGCACCTCGAAGCCGTTGCCGGTCCGACAGGTCGAGGACCGCATCCGCATGTTGGCATAGCTGCTGATCCCGCCCGAGGAGGGGGAAAAGCCGCTGCTGTCGAAATGCCCGGCCTGCACCAGCGGCAAAGGCGAGGCCACGGTGGTCAGGTAGGCGGTGGCGGGCAGATCCGCGCAATAGCTGAAATTGTGCAGCCGGGGCATGCCCAGCGCGGTGGCAAGATCGAGCCCGAGGTTGACCTGGGTCGAGTAGGGCACCAGCGAAATCGCCAGATGGCCTGGTTCGACGGTGTTGAACATGGTGTCGATGAACTCGGCGCCTGCGGTCTTGAGGCGCGGCAGGCGGTTGTTGCTGTTCATCGAGCCGGAGACGTCGAGCACCAGCCCGATCTCGATGTCGTTCACCGATTCGGTGGCCGAGGCCGCCGCAGGGGCGGCCAGCGACGTCATGCCGGCGAATTTCAGCATCATGGTCGGCACCGTGGAGCGCGCCTCGGCCCGGACCGTGCGCATGTTGAGCGCCTGCACCACTTCGACCGCGCCGAGGCTGTCGGACATCCCGGCCTTGGCAACGTAGTCACGCACCACCGTCTCGGGGTCGCGGGTCTGTTGCAGATCGGCGGCGGCGAGGACCGCCCGGTCGAGCGTTGCCTGCAGCTCGGCGCGCCGGGCTTCGGTCCGCATGATGTCGACGCCTAGGCCCCCGACCATCAGCATGATCACCATCACGAAGAGCGAGAAGACGATGATCGAGCCGCTCTCGTCGCGACCCAGCGAGTCTGGGCCGCCCTCCTGGCGAGGGGGACGCTGCGGGCGGTTTCGGTGCGGGGCAGGGTGCCGGTTCACGGGCGTATTCTCCTTTCGGACGAGATCAGGGAAACGTGCCGACATGGCCAATTTGCGGCGTGACTCCGGCGCGGGCGGGCCTTTCCCCCACGCCACGGCTTCCACTGCTGTCGATTATTGGGGGATTGGGTCTAGGATCGGGCAGGAGAGCCGGCGCCGGCCGGCCGCACAGGGAGACCAAGATGACCGAGCACAACCCACATCAACCCGAACCGGGATTCCGCGATTCCGTCGACATGATGTTCAACCGCGCCGTGGCGCTGATGGACCTGTCGCCCGGCCTCGAAGAGAAGATCCGCGTCTGCAACGCCACCTATACCGTGCGCTTCGGCGTGCGGCTGCGCGGCCAGATCCACACCTTCACCGGCTACCGGTCGGTGCATTCCGAGCATATGGAGCCTGTGAAGGGCGGCATCCGCTATGCGCCGTCGGTGCACCAGGACGAGGTCGAGGCGCTGGCGGCGCTGATGACCTACAAATGCGCCCTTGTCGAAGTGCCCTATGGCGGCTCCAAGGGCGGGCTTCGGATCGATCCTCGCGACTGGGACGAGCATGAGCTGGAGCAGATCACCCGCCGCTTCGCCTATGAGCTGGCCAAGCGCGACCTGATCAGCCCCTCCCAGAACGTGCCCGCCCCCGACATGGGCACCGGCGAGCGCGAGATGGCCTGGATTGCCGACCAATACGCGCGGATGAACACCACTGACATCAACTCCCGCGCCTGCGTCACCGGCAAGCCGCTCAATGCCGGCGGCATCCATGGCCGGGTCGAGGCGACCGGGCGCGGCGTGCAATACGCCCTGCGCGAGTTCTTCCGTCACCCCGAGGACGTGGCCAAGGCCAACCTGTCGGGCAAGCTCGCGGGCAAGCGGGTCATCGTCCAGGGCCTCGGCAATGTGGGTTACCACGCCGCCAAGTTCCTCTCCGAGGAGGATGGTGCCAAGATCACCGCCATCATCGAGCGCGACGGCGCCATCACACAGGAGAACGGCCTCGACGTCGAGGCGGTGCACCAGTGGATCACCAAGCATGGCGGCGTGAAGGATTACCCCCACGCCACGCATCATGCGGACGGCGCGGCGCTGCTCGAGGCGGAATGCGACATCCTGATCCCGGCGGCGCTGGAGGGCACGATCAACCTCGCCAATGCCGACCGCATCAAGGCGCCGCTGATCATCGAGGCCGCCAACGGCCCGATCACGGCCGGGGCCGACGAGATCCTGCGCGAAAAGGGTGTGGTCATCATTCCCGACATGTATGCCAACGCCGGCGGCGTGACGGTGTCCTATTTCGAATGGGTCAAGAACCTCAGCCACATCCGCTTTGGCCGGATGGAGCGCCGCGCCGACGAGGCCCGTGCGCAGGCCATCGTCGACGAACTCGAACGGCTGTCGGCTGACGAGGGGCTGGGCTGGAGCCTGTCGAAGAACTTCAAGGAGCGCTATCTCAAGGGCGACGACGAACTGGAGCTGGTCCGCTCGGGTCTCGATGACACGATGCGCACTGCCTACCAGTCGATGCGCGAAATCTGGCACGCGCGCGATGACGTGCCCGACCTGCGCACCGCCGCCTATCTCGTGGCGATCGGCCGGGTGGCGCTGAGCTACCGTTCCAAGGGCCTCTGAACCACGGATCTGCCCCAGCCCTTCCCTGCTGGCACCGGAATCGTGCCGCAATCGCCGGTTACCCTTCCGTTAATCAAAACGGAATCGGAGGCGGGGGCAGATGCGCCAGACGACCGGACCGGAACACCGCAGCGCGCGCCTCCGACGGGCGCTGCGGTGGCTGGGCCATGACAGCACCGGCTCGATGTCGATCGAGGCGGTGCTGTGGATTCCGCTTTTCACTTTCCTGCTGATGTTGGTGGTGGATGTTTCCAACATCTACCTCAAGCAGAGCGAAGCGCTGCGGATCGTGCAGGAGGGCAACCGCGCCCTTTCGGTCAATCGTCTGAGCTCGCCGCTGGAGGCGCAACTGGCCATCGCCAAGCAGCTGACCGGGGCGGTGGCTGGCGCGAAGGTGACCACGGCGATCAGCGGCGATGTCATCGTCACCACGGTGAAGCTGCCGCTCAGCGCGATGACCTTGAGCGGCAGCCTGCCGCTCATCGGCAATACCGAGCTCACGCTCAGCTCGCGCCACCGGGTGGAGTACTGAGCATGGCCCGCGGACGGGGATGCCTTGCGCTCCTGCGCCGTCTTGCCCGCGACGCGAGCGGCGGTGGCACGATGTTCGGGCTCTTCATCTTCGTGGCGATGGCTGCCATGGGCGGCGTGGCCATCGACGTGAGCCACGTCCATGCCGAGCGGGTCAGGCTGCAGGTCATGGCCGATTCCGCCGCTCATGCGGCGCTGGTCGCTCGCCGCCGCATGCCCGCCGACGAGGCCAAGTTGGCAGCGGTCGCGATGGTGCGGGCGAACGAGGCCGACGCGCGGCGTGGCAACTTGGTCCTCGCCTCCGATATCGCCTTCGGCAGTTTCGACTATGACACCGGCAAGTTCACCGCCGATCCGAGCAAGACCGACGCGGTGCGGGTCACCACCGCGCGTCGGGCGGCACGGGGCAATGCGGTGACGAGCTTCGTGACGCAGATCATCGGGATCGATAGCTGGGACATCTCCCGCGACGCGGTCTTCGTCGCCTACAGCCCGGGCTGCGCCGATCAGGACTTCCTGGCCAATGGGGCGATCGACGTGCAGTCGAACAACGCCTATCTCAACGGCTTCTGCATGCACTCCAACTCCTGGGTTTCGATCAACAACAACAACAGCTTCGAGCCGGGCACGGTGCTGTCGATGCCCAATATCGACCAGCTGCGGATGCCCGCCTCGGGCTTCACCAAGAACGAGGGGCTGCAGGCGGCATTGCGGCCGGCGGAGGTCGAGATCCGCGAGCTGCGCGACCTGTCCGAAATCATCGCGCAGCTCGAGAGCTACGGCTCCTGGCACATGCCCGATTACGTGACCTCGGGCAGCGTGATCCAACTTTCGGGCTCGAGCTTCGACCCCTCCCATTTCACGCCAGGCCGAATCCACCGGCTCGCCTGCAAGGGCAACAAGGTGACGCTGGGCACGAAGGGGGCGCTCACCACGATTCGCAAGGCGGTGATCGTCACAGACTGCGAAGTGAGCCTCGGCTCGGGGCTCGCCTTCGAGGACGCGGTCGTCGCCACCACCGATACGAGCGTGAAATCGATCACCGGCAGCGCCGGGGTGCGTCTCGGGCGCGTCGACGCCTGCCTGCCCGGCGGCAGCGCGCAACTCCTCACGATGGGCGGGGTGGCCCTCCCCTCGGGCTTCAACCTGCATGGCAGCCAAGTCATCGCCAAGGGCGACATCAAGTTCAGCGCGAACGCCGTGGGGATCGGCGTGTCGCTGATCTCGGGCGGTCGGATCGACAGCACGTCGAACATGACCATGTATCGTTGTGCCGACGGTCTCGATGGCAACTTCCAGGTGGATCACTACCGGCTCGCGCTCTAGCCTCGGGCCATGGATTGGACCGCCCCGATCGATGCCTATTGCGAACGGCTGGGCCCCGGGTTCTGGGCCGAGCCGCTCAATCTCGTTTCCAACGCCGCCTTTCTGATCGCCGCGATCTTGTGCTGGCGTCGCGCGGGCGGGCTGGCCCTGCCGCGTGTACTGTCCGCGATCCTCTTCACCATCGGCATCGGCAGCGGGCTGTTTCATTCGGTGGCCAGCTTCTGGGCGATGCTGGCCGACGTGATTCCGATCGCGGTCTTCATCCTCGCCTATGTCTACGCCGCGAACCGCGCGTTCTGGCATTTGCCCGTCTGGGCCTCGGCGCTGGGCGCGGCAGCTTTCGTGCCATGGGCGATGATCCTGACGCCGGTCTTCGCGGCGCTGCCATTCTTTGCCATTTCCGCATTCTACTGGCCGGTGCCGTTGCTGATCGCGATCTACGCCGTAGCCCTGTGGCGGCGCTGGCCGATGGTAGGGCGGGGCATGGGGTTGGGCGCCGCGCTGTTGTGCTTGTCGCTGGTGTTCCGCTCGCTCGACGAAACGCTCTGCCCGGGCTGGCCCGTCGGCACGCATTTCGCCTGGCACGCGCTCAACGGGTTCATGCTCGGCTGGATGATCGAGCTGATCCGCCGGGCGCTGCTTGCGGGACCGACCCGCGCCCGCTAAAGCCGGGATCGACCAGACAGGAGAGCCCCATGTCGATCGATACCGACACCGCCCGGCGGGTGGCCAAGCTGGCCCGGATCCGGGTCGAGGAAGAGGCGCTGCCCGCGCTCGCCGCCGAGTTCAACACCATCCTTGGCTTCATCGAGCAGCTGCAGGAAGTGGATGTCGAGGGGGTCGAGCCGATGACCGGCGTGACGCCGATGCATCTCAAGCGGCGCGAAGACGTGGTGACCGACGGCAGCCAGCAGGACAAGGTGCTGGCCAACGCGCCCGATGCCCGCGAAGGCTTCTTCGCGGTGCCCAAGGTCGTGGAATGAGGGGCGGGAAATGACCGAACTGACCAAGCTGACCATCGCCGCCGCCCGCGACGCGCTGCGCAAGGGCGAGATCTCGTCCGTCGAACTGACCGGCGCGCTCAACGCCGCCGTCGACGGCGCGGACAAGCTCAACGCCTATGCCCACAAGACGCCCGAGATCGCCGAGGCGCAGGCCAAGGCGGCCGACGAGCGGCTCAAGGCCGGTGACGCGCCCGACCTGTGCGGCGTGCCGCTGGGCATCAAGGATCTGTTCTGCACCGAGGGCACGGCGAGCCAGGCGGCCAGCCGCATCCTCGAGGGCTTCCGCCCGCAATACGAATCGACCGTCACCACGCAGCTCTTCCGCGACGGCGCGGTGATGCTGGGCAAGCTCAACATGGACGAGTTCGCGATGGGCTCGTCGAACGAGACCTCGGCCTACGGCCCCGCCGTGAACCCGTGGCAGGCCGATGACGGCGTCGCGCTGACGCCGGGCGGCTCCTCGGGCGGCTCGGCCGCCGCCGTGGCCGCCGATCTGTGTCTCGGCGCCACCGGCACCGACACCGGCGGCTCGATCCGCCAGCCGGCCGCCTTCACTGGCATCACCGGGATCAAGCCGACCTATGGGCGCTGCTCGCGCTGGGGCATCATCGCCTTCGCCTCCTCGCTCGACCAGGCCGGGCCGATGACCCGCGACGTGCGCGACGCCGCGATTATGCTGCGCGCCATGTCGGGCCACGACCCCAAGGATTCGACCTCGGCCGACATTCCGGTCCCCGACTTCGAGGCGATGCTCACCGGCGACATCCGCGGCAAGGTGATCGGCATCCCGCGCGAGTACCATGTCGACGGCATGCCGGGCGAGATCGAGGCGCTGTGGAGCCGTGGCACCGAAATGCTGCGCGACGCGGGCGCGCTGATCCGCGACATCTCGCTGCCGCACACCAAATACGCCCTGCCGGCCTATTACGTGATCGCCCCCGCCGAGGCGTCGTCGAACCTCGCGCGCTATGACGGCGTGCGCTTCGGCCATCGTGCCAAGCTGGCGCAGGGCGACGGCATCACCGAGATGTACGAGAAGACCCGCGCCGAGGGCTTCGGCTCCGAGGTGCAGCGCCGGATCATGGTCGGCACCTACGTGCTCTCGGCCGGCTTCTACGACGCCTACTACAACCGCGCCCGCAAGGTCCGCGCGCTGATCAAGCGCGATTTCGACCAGGTCTTCGCCGAAGGGGTCGACGCGATCCTGACCCCGGCGACGCCGTCCTCGGCGTTTGGCCTCGGCGCGATGAAGGATGCCGACCCGGTGCAGATGTATCTCAACGACGTGTTCACCGTGACGGTGAACCTCGCCGGTCTGCCGGGCATCTCGGTGCCCGCCGGTCTCGATCACAAGGGGCTGCCGCTGGGCCTCCAGCTGATCGGCCGGCCGTGGGAGGAAGGCGATCTGCTCAACACCGCCTATGCGCTGGAGCAGGCCGCCGGTTTCGTTTCCAAGCCCGCGAAATGGTGGTAACGGGCGCAGTCGAACAGATCAGGGCCCGGAGTGTCGCCGTGAAACCGCTTGCTTCTCGAACCAAATTTCTGGTCCTGGCCTGCGCCGGGCTGACGCTGGCCGCCTGCGCGCCGCGCGTTCCCGACAGCGGGGCGGCGATGCGCGAGGCGCAGCTGACCGGTCGCTACCAGGACCAGCCGGCCACCTTCGGGGCGCCCGCGGGCGGCACCATCGCCAGCTCCGAGCTGGCCGCCGCCGGGATTGACCTCGACCGCCGTGGCGGTGTGCAGGCCAGCCCGACCAACGCCGCGCCGATCGCTTCTGGCGGTGCGGCGATCTCGGACGAGCAGAGCTTCGAAGCGGTCGCGAACCGCGAGACGATTCAGTCCGACGCCGAACGTCGTGCCCAGCAAGCGGCGGCCTACCAGGTGATCCAGCCGACCGCGCTGCCGCAGCGCACCGGCGAGACCGGGCCGAACCTCGTGGAATACGCGCTGAACGCGCCGAACAAGCGCGGGCAGGAGTGGTATTCGCGCTTCATCCTCGGGACCATGGGCAACCGGTTCGAGCGCAACTGCGCCTCCTACCGCTCGCCCGACGACGCGCAGCGCGACTTCCTGCTGCGCGGCGGCCCGAACCGCGACCCGAAGGGCATCGACCCTGATGGCGACGGCTTCGCCTGCGGCTGGGATCCGGCGCCCTTCCTCGCGGCGGTCGGCCGCTAGGGGCGATGCCCGACGCGCTGTCACCGAATCACGGGCCGCGACGCCTTGGCGCGCGGCCCGATCTCGTCGTGATCCACTTCACGGCGATGGACAGCCACGAGGCGGCGCTGACGCGGCTGTGCGACCCGGCGGCCGAGGTCTCGGCGCATTGGCTGATATCGGGTGCGGGTAGGGTCACCGCGCTGGTGCCCGAGGAGCAGCGTGCCTGGCACGCCGGCGCCGGGCGCTGGGGCATGGTCGAGGACGTCAATTCGCGCTCGATCGGAATCGAGCTCTACAATCGTGGCGACCATCCCTTCGCGGGGCCGCAGATGGCAGCGCTCGAATCGCTGCTGTCGGAGGTCATGGCGCGCTGGGCGATTCCGCCCGAGCGGGTGATCGGTCATTCCGACATGGCGCCGGGCCGGAAAACCGATCCCGGTCCGCGATTCGACTGGCACCGGCTGGCGCGGCACGGCCTGTCGGTCTGGCCCCGACCGGGGCAGGGGGCGGCGGTCCCCTCGGCGCGGGCCTTCGACGAGCTGGCCCGCCGCTTCGGCTACACCGCCGCCGTGTCCCATGACCTGCGTCTCGCTGCCTTTCGCCTGCGATTCCGGCCACGTGCCACGGGGCCGGTGGATGCCGTCGACATGGCCCTCATCGCCGACCTCGCCGCGCGCTTTCCCGTTGACCGGGGCGTGACGGCGGCATAGGGCAGCCGGGCGCGGATGGCTGGATGGCCGCGGGCCTTCGGGCTCGAGGAAAGTCCGGACTCCACAAGGCACGGTGCCGGGTAACGCCCGGCCGGGGCAACCCGAGGGAAAGCGCCACAGAGAACAGTCCGCCCGGCATGTCCGGGTCAGGGTGAAACGGTGGGGTAAGAGCCCACCGCGGGACGGGCAACCGGACCGGCACGGCAAGCCCCACCGGGAGCAATGCCAAATAGGGACCTCGCGCGGGTGCTGATCCGGTTCGCCGGATATCGCCGCAGGGACGCCTGACCCCGAGAGGTCCGGGTTGGCAGCTTCAGATGCCCTGGCAACAGGGTGTCGAGATGAATGGTCATCGCCGGGGGCAACCCCGGGACAGAATCCGGCTTATAGGCCATCCGCGCGTATCTTCCTGGCCCGTTTCGCGGTTGACAGCGCGAAGCGCGCGGTTAAAAGCCGGGGCTCAGACGTATTCACGCGGGCGCCGTCAACGCGCACGCCCCGCGAGCAGGAGAGACGACCATGGCGAAGCCGACGACGATCAAGATCCGCCTGAACTCGACCGCGGGGACCGGCCACTTCTACGTGACCAAGAAGAACGCCCGCACCATGACCGAAAAGATGGTCGTGCGGAAGTACGACCCGGTCAAGCGCGAGCATGTCGAGTACAAGGAAGGCAAGATCAAGTAATCTTGCCCGTTCCGACGGAATTGGAGGCCGTGTCCCGAGAGGGGCACGGCCTTTCTCGTTCCGGCATAGCTGGATCGATCGGTGATAAGGAAGCACGGCCGACTGCCGAGTAGGACAGGGGCAAAGGGGATTCTGCAAACGGACTTGGAGGCCGATGCGGCGAGACGCGTGCGCCTTTCGCTTCGCATTCCACGAGTGGTCCCGGTCGGGGGCAGCGACACGTACAGGCAGGGTTGAAGCCATCAGGGATGGAGCGAGCGATCGCTTCGCGGGCCCGGCCACATCTATGAAAAATAAGGCGCAAACGCAGGCCGCCATCGCCCCGAACTCTCGTCTCGGACGTGGTGTCGATAATGAGGGGGGCTTGGTAGCGGAGGAGGGACTTGAACCCCCGACACGCGGATTATGATTCCGCTGCTCTAACCAACTGAGCTACTCCGCCTGAAGCGAGGCCGGGAGTATGACAGCGGCGCGGAGGCGTCAAGAGCGAAATCGCGGGTTTCTCGAACCGCGTTCGATGACCGGGCGTTGTCTCGCCACAGGGGGCGTGGTTGAGTGGAACGCCCCGCCGCCGAGAGAGCTGCAAACCGAATGTCTGACCGCCCGACCGATACGGATTCCGCGGCCCCGCCGATGCCGGTGCTCTGGCTCCTGGGCAAGACCGGGGCCGGAAAGTCGTCGCTGGTGCGCGCCCTCACCGGGGTGGAGGCGGTCGAGATCGGCACCGGGTTCGCGCCCTGCACGCGAGGTATCGCGTCCTTCGACTTTCCCCCCGATCGGCCGCTGATGCGGTTCCTCGACACGCGTGGCTTGGGTGAGGCCGGGTATGACGCGGCCGAGGATCTGGCGCGCTGCGAGGCGCAGGCCCATGTGGTGCTGGCCATGGCCCGGCTCGACGACCCGGCGCAGGGCGATCTCGAATCGGTGCTGCGCGACCTGCGCCGACGGCGTCCGGACCTGCGGGTCATCGTGCTGCACATGGCGGCCGCCGAGCTGGCCGACGCCGCGGCGCGGGCACGGGCCCGCAGCGCGATGCAGCGGCGGCTGGAGCGCGCAGCAGGCGGCCCGCTGCCTTGGGTCGAGATGTCGCTCGGCAGGGACGAGACGGCCGGTCTCGACGCGCTGTGCGAACTGCTGGGCGAGACCATGCCCGCGGTGGCGTTGCTGCTCGGCGGCCGGTCCGGTGGCGACGGCTTCTCGGAGGTGCGCGCCGAGGTGCTGCGCTATGCCGGCGCGGCGGCGGCGGCCGATCTCGCGCCGGTGCTGGGTGCGGTCGGCGTGCCGGGCCTGCAGGCGGCGATGCTGCGCGCGCTTGCGCGGCATCACCGGGTGGACTGGACCGGGGCCCGGGCGGCCGAGTTCGCCGCCGCGCTTGGGCTCGGGGCGGCGCTGCGACTGGGGGCCGGTTACGTCATCCGGCAGGCGGCCAAGCTGGTGCCGGTGGCGGGTCAGACGCTGGGCGCGGCGGCGGCAGGGGCGGCGAGTTTCGCCACCACCTACGCTCTGGGCCGCGCCGCGCATCGCTGGCTGGCCGGGGAGGCGTTGGGCACACCGGTCCCTGAGGCCGAGCTGCGTGCGCTCTACCGCGACGCGCTGGCCCGGGCGGGGCGGCGGTGAAGCGGCGGCCCTGGGCGCGGCTGCGCGGTGCGCTGCTGCGCTGGGACCGGCTGCTGATCGCGGTGTCGCTGGCGCTGCCCTTCATGGTGCCGTTCCTGCTCGGCTTCCTGTGGCTGACCGAGCATAACTGGTTGCTGCCCTATCTCGGGGTGTCGATCGCGGTGGCGGGGCTGGCCTTCGGGATGCGCTGGCTGGCCCGCCGGCGGCCCGGCGGCGGCCGCGCGACCTCGGCGCTGATGGAGGAGATGAAGGTCGAATCGGACCCGGTCTGGACCGACACCGAGCGCCGCGCCTTCCGCGCCGCGCGCAGCCGGATCGAGCGCGAGACCACCGAGCCGGTGGCCTGGGGCGAACTGCCCGATCTCGCGCTGTCGGTGATCGACGACATCGCCAAGGGGATGGGCCAGGCCGACCGCAAGGCGCTCGACTTCACGCTGCCCGAGGCGCTGCTGCTGACCGAACGGGCAGCGGCCCGCTACCGCGATCACCTGCGCCGCCACGTGCCGTTCTCAGACCGGGTGTCGCTGCATACGATCCACTGGATATGGAAGCATCGCGGCCGGGCGCAGCTGGCCATGGAGGCGGCCTTTGCCGGGCACCGGGTGCTGCGCTTTGCCCTGAACCCGGCCAAGGGCGTGCTGCGTGAGGTCGAGTGGCTCATGGCGGGCGGCAACAGCGCCTATCTCGGCACCCAGATGATGGGCGTACTACAGGCGGTGCTGCTCGAGGAGGTGGCCCATGCGGCGGTCGAGCTCTACTCGGGACGACTGCGGTTCTCGGATGCGGAGCTGCTGCAGTTCCAGCTCGACGAAAGCCGTGCCGACCGGGCCCGGCTGGCGCAGCCCGATGCGCCGCTCAGGGTGCTGGTGGTCGGGCAGGTCAGCGCCGGCAAATCGACCCTGATCGACGCCCTGCTGGGCGAGGAGCGGACCGAGACCGACATGGCGCCCACGACCGAGGGGGTGATGGCCTACGAGGCCATGATCGACGGCACCGACTGCCTCCTCCTCGACACGCAGGGGCTTGATGGTGATGAGCGGCGACGGGAGGTGCTGCTCGAGGAGATGACCCGCAGCGACATCGTACTGTGGGCGCTGCGCGCCAATCGCCCCGGCCGGGCGTCGGATGCCAAGTTGCTCGAGGCGTTTCAGGCGTGGTTTGCCGAGCATCCCGATCGGCGCCGTCCGCCGCTCATCCTCGTCGGCATGGCCGCGGACCGGCTGGCACCCGGTTGGCCCTATCCAGAGCACGAGCTGCCTGCCGAAGCGCGCGAACGGATCGGGGCGGCGATGGAGGCGATCGCCCAGGACATGGACGGGATGCGGCCGCGCCCGGTCTGCGCGGTCGAGCCCGAATGGAACATCGACGCGGTGCGCAGCGCGCTCTCGGGCGCGGTGAGCGAGGGACTGCTGGTGCAGCGCAACCGTCTGCGGCTGGCGGCGGCGCGTCATGCGCGCTCGCACGACACCCAGATCGCGCGCTCGGGGCGCGGATTGTGGCAGGGGGCCAAGCTGATCGGCGGGCGCCTGCTCGGACGCATGGGCGGAAACGAAGACGCCCGGCCAGAGGCCGGGCGCCGTCGAGACAAGGAGCCGGAGGCCCCGGACGATCACTCGCCGTAGGGCACCCAGATGTTCTTGATCTGCGTGGCGCGGTGCAGGAAGCCGCGGCCCTGACCGTCGCGGCCGGTCCAGTCGCGCGCGGCGCCGTCCTCGACCCAGCTCTGCTTGAGATTGCCGGCCGATGCCTCTTGGATCATCCGGCCGCCATCGCGGGTGCCGAAGTACCAGATCCCCTCTACGTCGTCATGCTCGGCCAGCGTCTTGGCCAGGACATCGCGCTCGCCGGCGACGATGTTGACGACCCCGCCCGGCAGGTCGGAGGTGTCGAACACCTGGTAGAGATCGGTCGCGGCAAGCGGGTGGCTCTGCGACGGGATCGCGACCACGGCGTTGCCCATGGCGATCGCCGGCAGCACGAGGCTGACGAAGCCCAGAAGCGGCTGCGCGACGGGGCAGGCGATGCCGATCACGCCCAGCGGCTCGTGCATGGCCAGCGTGACATGCGCGCTCTTGGTCTGGTGCACCGCGCCGTCGAACTTGTCGGCCTGCGCCGCGTACCAGAAGGTGCGGCGGATCGCGGTCTCGACCTCGGCCTGCGCGGCCGACTGTGCCGCGCCGAAGGAGACGAGCCGCTCCGCGAACTCGGACTTCCGCGCCGACAGGTTCTCGGCGAGGTAGTAGAGCACCTGAGCACGGTTGTGCCCGGTGGCCTTGCCCCAGCCCTTGGCCTTGTGGGCCGCCTCGACCGCGTTGCGGATGTCCTTGCGGTTGCCCAGCCCCGCGAGGCCGACCGGACCGTCCGAACCTTGCACCGGGTAGGCGTAGCCCGAGTCGGGGCGCGCCTGCTTGCCACCGATGTAGAACTTGGCGGTGCGGTCGATCCGGGTACCTGCGCTTTCGCCCGGGCCGCCGGGCTGACCGGCGGGGGCGGGCAGCGCCGCCTCCGGACGACGGGCTTGCGGCGCGGGATGGGCGAGATAGGCCATCATCCCTTCGCGCCCGCCCTCGCGGCCGAAGCCGCTCTCGCGGTAGCCGCCGAAGCCGGCACCGGCGTCGAAGACGTTGGTGCAGTTGATCCAGACCACGCCGGCCTTCACCTGCGCGGCGATGTCGAGGCAGAGGTTCACGTTCTCCGACCAGATCGAGGCGGCGAGGCCGTAGCGGGTGTTGTTGGCCAGCGCCACCGCGTCCTCGGGGGTACGGAAGGTGGTCACGGTCGCGACGGGGCCGAAGATCTCCTCGGTCGCCAGCGTCGAGGCGGGCTCGACCTTCATGGCGATGGTCGGCGGGAAGAAGCAGCCCTCGGGGGCGGTGCCCTGCACCAGCTCCGCGCCTTCCTTCACGCCCTGGGCCACCAGCTCCTTGATCCGGTCGAGCTGAACAGGGTGCACGATCGCGCCCATGTCGGTGTTCTTGTCGAGCGGATCGCCGACGCGCAGCGTGCGCATCCGCTTCTCCAGCAGCGTCTCGAAGCGCTTCGCCACGCTCTCGGCCACCAGCACCCGTGCGCCGGCGCAGCAGACCTGGCCCGCGTTGAACCAGATCGCGTCGACGACACCCTCGACGGCGGCGTCGAGATCGGCATCAGCAAAGACCACGAAGGGCGACTTGCCGCCGAGCTCTAGCGTCAGCGACTTGGGCGTGCCGGCGGTCTCGCGCCGGATGCGACGGCCCACCTCGGTCGAACCGGTGAAGGCGATCTTGTCGAGCCCGTCATGCGCGACGATCGCGGCACCGGTCGCGCCATCGCCGGTGACGATGTTGAGCACGCCTTCGGGCAGGCCGACCTCGGCCGCAATCTCGGCGAAGGCCAGCGCGGTGAGCGGCGTGTACTCCGCGGGCTTCAGCACCACGGTGTTGCCGGCGGCGAGCGCCGGGGCGACCTTCCAGGCCAGCATCAGCAGCGGGAAGTTCCACGGGATGATCTGGCCGCAGACACCATGCGGGCGGGCGCCGGGGAACTCGTCCTCCGTGATTTCGGCCCAGCCGGCATGGTGGTAGAAATGGCGCGCCACCAGCGGCACGTCGGCGTCGCGGCTCTCGCGGATCGGCTTGCCGTTGTCGAGGCTTTCGAGCACGGCGAGGAAGCGCGCGTGCTGCTGGATGTGACGGGCGATGGCATAGAGGTATTTGGCCCGCTCATGCCCCGGCAGCGCGGCCCAGCCGGGTTGGGCGCGACGGGCGGCTTGCACGGCGGTGTCGACATCTTCCTCGCTGCCCTGGGTGACCGAGGCCAGAAGCTCGCCCGAGGCCGGCGAGCGCACCTCGAACAACTCGCCCGGCGCGGTGAAGGCGCCGTCGATGAAGTGGCCGAAGCCCGCTTCGTTCTTCTTGAGCCAATCGCGCACCGTGGCGCTGTCCTCGGGGGCCTTGCCGTAATCCATGGTCGCGAGAATGTCCGTGATCGTGTTCATGACGCGCTCTCCCTCAGGCCAGCGAATGACGGTGGGCGGCGGCGTAGCGCCCGGTGACGTGGTGCTCGAGCTGACGCTCGATATCGCCCAGCATCGACGAGGCGCCGAGCCGGAACAGGTCGGGCTGGAGCCACTCGTTGCCGAGCTCTTCCTTCATCAAGTACTGCCAGGCGAGGGCGTCCTTGGCGGATTTCATGCCGCCGGCGGGCTTGAAGCCGACCTGCTGGCCGGTGACATCGCCATAGTCGCGCAGCGCGCGCACCATGGTGAGCGACACGGGCAGGGTGGCGTTGACGCCTTCCTTGCCGGTCGAGGTCTTGATGAAATCGGCGCCCGCCTGCATCGCCACCATCGAGGCCGAGTAGACGTTGCGCAGCGTGGCGATGTCGCCGGTGGCGAGGATCGCCTTCAGATGCGCGTCGCCGCAGGCTTCGCGCATTGCCGCGACCTCGTCGTAGAGCGCGGCCCAGTCGCCCTTGAGCACGTGCTCGCGGGTGATGACGATGTCGATCTCGTCGGCGCCCTGGTCGACGGTCCAGCGGATCTCCTCGAGCCGCAGATGCAGCGGCATGAGACCGGCCGGAAAGCCGGTGGCGACCGACGCCACGGGGATCGAGGTGCCGCGCAGCGCCTTGACGGCATGGGGCACCATGGTGGGATAGACGCAGACCGCGCCGGTGGTCAGGCCCATATCCTCGATCCCGAGGCCTTGGACGATGCGCGGCGCCAGCGGCTGGCGGGCCTTGGCGCAAAGCCGCTGCACGCGGCCCTCGGTGTCATCGCCCGCCAGCGTCGTCAGGTCGATGCAGCGGATGGCATTGATCAGCCAGGCGGCCTGATGGGTCTTCTTGACCGAGCGCCGCGTGGTCAGCGTCGCGGCGCGACGCTCCGCGGCCGAACGGTTGACGGAATGGCCCTCGAACATCGCCACGTCCAGCGGCGTGCCGAGGTTGCGGGCGTGGTTCGACAGGCTCTCGGGCTGGTCTGGCAGCGCGGCTGTGGTCATCGGTCGGGCTCCGGCCAAGTGGTGGACCCCGATTGTCTAACAGATAACGGTGACCTGCCTAGGGCGTCGCGACGGCACCTGTCGAAAGGTCAGGCGGAGTCCGGCTGCCGGGGCGACACCGCGGCGTCGCGCTCGGGCGGGGCGATCCCCTTCTTCGCGCAGCGTTTGGCATAGGCCACCTCCCAGTGCCGGTAGCCGCCCATCGCCGCCTGCTGCGCCATGACGAGCGTCACCAGCGCGCGCCGTGCCTTGGGCTTCTTCACGAGCTTCGACAGCGATTTCTGCTCCTTGGTCATGGAGCAGCCGATGCAATGATCGTGGCGCCGGAACTTGCACACGCCGATGCAGGGGGAGGGCAGCTTGGGCATCTGTTACTTGGTCAGGATCAACTTGCCGGCGCGGGTGATGCGCAGCGTGTAGTCCTGCCCGTCGAGCCGGATCCGGGCGCGGATCCCCTCATTGGTCAGGGCACGGGCATCGTGGACGGGGATGTCGACCTCCTCGGCACGGGTCGGGCGGGGCAGGGGATGCGGTGTCATCATGGTCATCGGAACCCTCGATAGCTGTGGCATGGCGGGCCCCGCCGGGGCTGGCTAGCGATCGAGGGTGAAGTTGACCAAATGAATCGGGTTTGTCAATCGAGCGGCTCATCCCGCGCGAAGCGCCATTCGGTCACCTGACGGAAGGTTGCCTCGGGCGTGATGCGAAAGCTCGGAAAGGCAGGGTGGTGCGGCGCGTCGGGCCAGCGCTGCGCCTCGACCGCAAGCCCGGCATAGGGCGCGAGCCCCGCCGCGTCGCTGTCGCGACCGTCATAGATCTGCAGCCCCGGCGCCGTGGTCGCCACGCGCATCGTTACCCCGCCCCCCGCGAGTTCCATCACCTCGCGCAGCGGCGTGTCCTCCAGCGACAGGCAGAAATTGTGATCGAGCGGCGGCGCGCCCGGTGTCAGGTCGCGCGGCGCCCGGAAATCCATCTCGCCGCCGGCGGTCGGGGCGATCTCGCCGGTCGGCAGCGATTCCGAATCGGTCGGCAACCAGTGCTCCGCTGCGACCCGCAGGCGATGGCCGGTGATGTCCGGGCGGCCGGTCAGGTTCCAATAGCTGTGATTGACCGGGTTCATCAGGGTCGGCTCGTCGGTGGTCGCGGTCAGCTCCAGCCGGAGCGTTGCGGGGGCCTGCAGCGACCAGCGGGCGGTGATGCGGCGATTGCCGGGAAAGCCGTCCATGCCGTCGGGCAGATCGACCGCGAGGGTGGCGGCCTCTGCGCTCTCCTCGATCACGTCCCAGATCCGGAACTGCGTCCCGTGCCGCCCCGAATGCAGCACCGCCCGGTGATGGTTGGCGCTGAAGCGGTATTCGGCGCCGTCGATGGTGGCCCGGGCCCCGGCGAGACGGTTGGCCACGGGGCCGATGACGGCGCCGAAATACTTCATCGCGCCGTCGTAGTCGGCCAGATCGTCCGAGCTGAGCGTCAGGTTGCGCTCCAGCCCGTCGAGCCGCAGCGCATGCAGGATCGAGCCGCGCGTCAGCAGATCGACCGACAGCCCGTGCCCGGCGAGCGTGAGGCGGTGCACGCTGTTGCCCGCGCCATTGGTGGGGAAGGGGGTCACAGGATCACCCGGTGTTCCTTCTGCCCCGGCGCGACGGCGCGGGTGCGGAAGGTGCGGCCCGAATCCGGGGCGTCGGCGATCTCTGCCTCCGACAGCCCGGCGGTGGCCGAGGTAACGAACATCGTCTTCATGTCCTCGCCACCAAACGCCGGGCAGGTAAGCTGCGGCGCGGTCGGACAGTCGAGCACGGCAATCTCACGGCCGTCGCGGTCGTATCCCGCGACACGGGAGGAGCCCCATTGGGCGTTCCACAGCGTGCCTTCTGCGTCGATCACCGCGCCGTCGGGGTTGTGGCCCGACCGCTTGCAGTCGACGAAGACCTCCGCCTCGCCTACCGGCCAGCCCGCCTCATCGGTGCGCTGCCGCATGATCATTCCGGTCGGCGTGTCCGAGTAGTGGAAGAAGCCGCCTTCGGGCGGGAAGCAGATCGCGTTGGGGATCGTCATGCCCGAGCGGACCTGCCGCAGTTCGCCGCGATAGTAGCGATAGAGCGCCCCGGCCCCCGGCTCGGCATCGATGCCCATGGTCGAGACGTAGAAGCCGCCATGGGGATCGGCGCGACCGTCATTCGAACGGGTCACCGGGTTGGCGCTGTCGAAATCGCACAGCCTCTCCTGCGCGCCGGTCTCGATGTCCAGGACCACCAGCGCGGTGTTGGTGGCGACCAGAAGCCGGTCGCGGTCGATCCAGCCCGCGCAGGAAGGCATGTCCTCGAAGACCAAGTGCCTTCCGGGTGCGTGCAGCCTGCGGCCCAGAATGTCGAACCAGAACAGCTCCGCGCGCTCGGGGTGCCACAGCGCGCCCTCGCCGAGCACGCAGGAGGTGTCGTCGAAGATCTCGAAATCGTCCGTGCTCATGCCGTGGCCTCGTCATAGGCGGTGACGATCTCCCGCGCCCGCCGCGCCACCTCTTCGACCGACAGGCCCGGCGTGTAGAGCGCGGTGCCCAAGCCGAAGCCGTCGGCGCCGGCCTTGATCCAGGCGCCGAAATTGGACGCGCCCGCGCCGCCCACGGCGTAGATCGGGGTTTCAGGGGGATAGACCGCGCGCATCGCCTTGAGCCCGTCGGGGCCGATCAGGCTCGCCGGAAAGAGCTTGAGCCCGGTGGCGCCGGCCTTGAGCGCCGCAAACCCTTCGGTCGGGGTCATCACCCCGGGCCAGCTCTGCATCCCGGCCGCGATGGTGGCGCGGATCACCTCGGCGTCGGCATTCGGCGAGACGACCAGTTGCCCGCCGGCGCGCCGCAGCTCCTCGACCTGCTCGACCGTCAGCACGGTGCCGGCGCCAATCAGGGCGCGCTCGCCGCAGGCCTCGGCCATGGCGCGGATGCTGTCGAAGGGGCGCGGCGAGTTGAGCGGCACCTCGATCACCGTGATGCCCGCCGCGATCAGCGCCTCGGCCACGGCCACGGCGTCGTCGGGGGTGATGCCGCGCAGGATGGCGATCAGCGGTCGGGTCATGATGACGTCCTTTGTTTCCAAGCGGCGGTGAGCCCCGCCAGTGTCGTCGCGGTGGCGTTGGCCTGCGTGGCCGGCGCGCCCTGCGCCGCCAGCGCGCGCACGTAGAGCGAGGCCAGCCCGCCCGCACCGATCACGCCGATCTGCTGGCCCAGCCAGTAAGGCTTGGCCGCCGCCAACTCGGCGCCGATCAGCAGGCCCGAGAGGCGCGACCGGGCGCGGGCTCCGTCCTGTCCGTGCAGGATGTCCTCGGCGCGGATCGTGAACAGCGCCGAAGCCAGCCGTTCCGGGCGCGAGAGCGTCTCGGCCACGGCGGCGTCGAAGGCGTCCTCGTCCCAGCCCTCGGCCGGGACCGAATGGCGCAGGACCGTGCGGGTCGCGAGGGCGGCGAACAACTCGCCGGTCATGAAGCTGCGGAAGCTCACCACTTCACCGGCGCTCAGATGCGCCCATTTCGAATGGCTTCCGGGCATGCACAGCACCCCGTCCCACCCGGGGTTGAGCGCGAGGAACCCGGCCGCCTGGGTCTCCTCGCCGCGCATCACGTCGGCGGGGTCGGCCTGCGACAGACCGGGGATGATCGACACGTCCAGCGCGCCGGGCACGCGGGTGAGGCTGGGCGACAGCGGCGGGCAGGGGACGCGGGTATAGGCGGCCTCGACCCAGCCTTGGCGCGCGCCGACCATGCCGCAGGCGATGATCGGGATATTGCCGTCATCGAGCCAGCCCGCGCAGATCTCGCGCAGCGCCGCCTCGAAGGTCTCGGGCCCGAGCGATCCCATGCCGCGGTCGGAGGTCCGCGCCTCGATCACCGAGCCGTCGCGGCGCATTGCCCAGCCGCGCAGGTTGGTCGTGCCCCAGTCGAGGGCGATCCATTCGGGGCGGCTCATCCGGTCACGCTGACGCCGGCGTCGATCACCAGCATCTGGCTGGTTATCATCCGCGACGTTCCCGAGGCAAGGAACAGCACCCCGCCCACCAGATCCTCGGGCTGCATCATCTCGGGCAGGCATTGCTGCGCGCGATGCCGCTCCTGCGCCTCCGGCGTGGCCCAGAGTTCCTTTTGCCGTTCGGTCATCACCCAGCCCGGCGCCACGGCGTTGACGCGGATGTCACGCGGCCCCCATTCGCGCGCGAGGCTGCGGGTCAGCCCCATGATCGCGGCGTTGGAGGCCACATAAGGGGCGAGGCGGGCCACCCCCATCAGGTAGCTGCCCGAGGACATGTTGACGATCGCGCCGCCGCCCGCCGCCTCCATCATCGGCGCGACCTTCTGCGCCGCGAAGAAATAGGGTTTGAGGTTGACCGCGAGGCAGGCGTCCCACTCGGCCTCGGTCAGGGCCTGCGCGTCGAAGCGCGTGTCGTCAGCGGCGTTGGAGACCAGCACCGTCACCGGGCCATGGGTGGTGGCAGCGGTGTCGATCGCCGCCATCAGCGCGGGCGTGTCGGTCACGTCGCCCTGGATGAAGAGAGGGCGGTTGCCGGTGCGGGCTTCCATATCCTCGACCGTCGCGGCCGCGTCGGCCCGGTCATAGAAGGCCACGCGCGCGCCTTGGCGCAAGAAGCCCTCGACCAGCGCGGCGCCGATGCCGCTTGCGCCGCCCGTCACGAAGACCGAAGCCTCCCTGAGGTCGGGATGGATCGCCTCTGCACCCCTCATCGTGGTCCCTCTTTGCTGCGTCGCGCCGCGCGTAGAGTGTCACCACAGCCCGGTCGGGCACAAGAGGCCGTACCACATTTCGGACCACGGTTTCATATTGTGAGACCTAGTAGCAGAGCACCGTATCGGCGGCATCGGCCAGATCGATCAAGGCATCGGGCATGGCGAAGGCGGCCGGATGGCCTTCGAGCAGCGCCTCGTCATAGCCGCGGGCCTTGGCCGACATGCCGGAGACACGGAACCGGGCCCCGGCCTCGGCCAGCGCGACGAGATGCTCGCCGAGCCGGCCGGTACCCTGTCCCTCGATCCCGGCATGCTGGGGCGCGAGCAGGTGCACCCCGTCAGCTGCGAAGAACAGAGTCACGTCATGGCCCTTGCGCGCCGCCTCGAGCGCCACGAGGCAGCCCAGCGTCGCCTTGTTCGGCCCTTCGGGGCCGGTGTGTATATGAACGAGAAATCGGGACATGGCAGCCTCCTTTGCGCCAAGACGACATCTTCAGCAAACGACCGAGGCCGGCTGCCGGTCAAGCGGCACGGGCCGAACCCGCGAAACCAAGTTCGCGCGCTGCCCATAATTTACCGTTTGGAAAAAAATGAAACCGTGGCAGGCTCGGGGCAAGGGAACGCCACGGGGGACACTGCATGCCTGCCCAGCCACAGACCGGCCCGATCGCCGGACGCCTGCCCGCCGAGACGCTGGCCGCGAACTTCGCCGATCTGCACCCGCCGCTGAGCGCGCATGAGGCCCGGGTCGCCGCCCATCGCTGCTACTTCTGCCACGACGCGCCCTGCGTGACCGCCTGTCCCACGAGCATCGACATCCCGCTCTTCATTCGCGAGATCCAGGCCGGGCGACCGGAGACCGCGGCGCGCGAGATCTTCGAGGCCAACATCCTGGGCGGCATCTGCGCCCGGGTCTGCCCGACCGAAGTGCTATGCGAGGGGGCCTGCGTGCGCGAAGCGGCCGAGGGCAAGCCGGTCGAGATCGGGCTCCTGCAGCGCCACGCCACCGACAGCCTGATGGCCCGCCAGGGGCATCCCTTCACGCGTGCCGCGCCCACGGGCCGGCGCGTCGCGGTGGTCGGCGCGGGGCCCGCCGGGCTGGCCTGTGCGCATCGGCTGGCACGATACGGCCACGAGGTGGTGATTTATGAGGGCGCGCCCAAGCCGGGCGGCCTCAACGAATACGGCATCGCCGCCTACAAGGCGGTGGATGATTTCGCCGCACGCGAAGCGGCCTGGATCATGGGAATCGGCGGCATCGAGGTGCGACACGGGCAATGGCTCGGCCTCGAGGTCACGCTGGAGGCGCTCAGAGCCGAATATGACGCCGTGTTCCTCGGCATGGGGCTGTCGGGGGTCAACGATCTCGTCGTGGAGAACCCGGCGCTGGAAGGGGTGCACGACGCCGTCACCTTCATCTCGGCGCTGCGCCAGACGCACGATCTCACGACCCTTCCGATTGGCCGCGAGGTGGTGGTGATCGGCGGCGGGATGACGGCGATCGACTGCGCGGTGCAAGCGCGCGCGCTGGGCGCCGAAAGCGTCACGCTGGTCTATCGCCGTGGCCGCGACCGCATGGGCGCGAGCCGCTGGGAGCAGGATCTCGCGGCGCAGCGCGGGGTGCGGCTGCTGTTCGAGGCGGCGCCGGTCGCGCTCGAGGGCGAGGGGCGGCTGACCGGCGTGGTGTTCGAACGGATGGCGGAGGGACCCGAGGGTCTTCGGCCCACGGGAGAGCGCTTCACACTGCCGGCCGACCAGATGTTCCGCGCCGTGGGACAGCGCATCGGTGAGACGAGTGGCGTCGAAACCGCTCATGGCAAGGTTGTGACGCAGGGTTGCGGCCGCACCACCATGGACAAGGTCTGGGCCGGCGGCGACTGTGCCGCGGGTGGCGACGACCTGACCGTCACGGCCGTGGCGCAAGGTCGGGATGCCGCCGAAGACATCCACGGCTCACTCACGGAATAGACAAATGGCATTCACCGGTATCTTCCTCCTGCCGCTTCCGGTCGACGATCAGGACCGCGCACTGGCCTTTTATCGTGATACGATCGGCATGGAGGTCGCGCTCGATGCCGAGCTCGATGACGACTGGCGCATGATCATGATGCAGCTGCCCGGCACCCGCACCAAGATCCAGTTCGCGCGGCGCCACGAGCTGAGCTTCTCCGAGGAGGTGCCGGCGCTCTACCTCGAATGCGAGGATGTCGATGCCGAGGCCGCGCGGCTGAAGAGCGAAGGGGTGCGCTTCGTGTCCAACCCCACCGAGCTGCCTTGGAGCGATACCGAACGTTTCGCGATGTTCCTCGACAGCGAGCGCAACACCGTCGTGATGCACGCGGCACCACCGAAAGGATGACGAGATGGCCGACCTGACCACCCGGTTCCTGGGCATCGAAAGCCCCAATCCGTTCTGGCTCGCCTCGGCACCGCCCACGGATAAGGAATACAACGTCCGCCGCGCCTTTGAGGCCGGCTGGGGCGGGGTGGTCTGGAAGACGCTGGGCGCCGAAGGGCCGCCGGTGGTCAACGTCAACGGCCCGCGCTACGGCGTGCTGCACGGGCCCGACCGCCGGGTGCTCGGGCTCAACAACATCGAGCTGATCACCGATCGCGATCTCGAGACCAATCTCGAGGAGATGGCGCGGGTCAAGGCCGACTACCCTGAGCGCGCCCTGATCGCCTCGATCATGGTGCCCTGCGAGGAGGCGGCCTGGAAGGCGATCCTGCCGCGGGTGGCGGAGACCAATGCCGACGGGATCGAGCTCAACTTCGGCTGCCCGCATGGCATGAGCGAGCGCGGCATGGGCTCGGCGGTGGGGCAGGTGCCCGAATACATCGAGATGGTCGCGCGCTGGTGCAAGCAGTATTACGACCGCCCCGTCATCGTGAAGCTGACACCCAACATCACCGACATCCGCAAACCGGCCGAGGCGGCGCGGCGCGGCGGTGCCGACGCGGTGTCGCTGATCAACACCATCAACTCGATCACGGCGGTTGATCTCGACCGGATGGCACCCGAACCGACGATCGATGGCAAGGGCAGCCATGGCGGTTATTGCGGCCCCGCGGTGAAGCCGATCGCGCTGTCGATGGTCTCCGAGATCGCCCGCGCCGAGGCGACCCGCGGCATGCCGATCTCGGGCATCGGCGGCATCACCACCTGGCGCGACGCGGCCGAGTTCATGGTGCTAGGCGCCGGCACCGTGCAGGTCTGCACCGCGGCGATGACCTACGGCTTCCGCATCGTCGAAGAGCTTTGCGCCGGCCTGTCGGACTGGATGGACGAAAAGGGCTACCGCTCCACGGCGGATTTCGTCGGCGCCGCGGTGCCGAACGTCACCGACTGGAAGAATCTCAACCTGAACTACGTCGCCAAGGCGCGGATCGACCAGTCGCTCTGCATCAAGTGCGGCCGCTGCTACGCTGCCTGCGAGGATACCAGCCACCAGGCTATCGCGATGACCCCGGACCGGGTCTTCGAGGTGATCGACGCCGAATGCGTTGCCTGCAACCTGTGCGTCGATGTCTGCCCGGTCGAGAACTGCATCGACATGGTGCCGATGGCACCGGGCAGCCTCGACCCACGGACCGGCCGCATGGTGTCGGGCGAGCATGGCGACTGGACCACCCATCCCAACAACCCGATGGCGCAGGCCGCCGAATAGGTCTCAGAGGCTGATCTGCTGCCCCAGTTCGATCACCCGGTCGGAGGGCAGGTGGTAATGGTCATGCGCTGCCGAGGCGGTGCGGGTCAGGCCGATGAAGATCTTCTTGCGCCAGCGGGCCATGCCGGGCCGGTCCGACAGCAGCACGCTGCGCCTGTTGAGGAAGAACGAGGTGGCGTTGATGTCGAAGCGGAGCCGGCGGCGCAGCGCCCGGGCGATGTTGGGCGGGTCCATGTAGCCGAAGGTGACATGCACCCGGGTGATCCCCTCGGCCAGCGGCTCGACCACCAGCGAGGATTGCGCGTCGAGATGCGGCCGGTCGGCGATCGCGACGGTCACGACATAGGTGCGCTCGTGCAGCACGCCGTTATGCTTGATGTTGTGCAGCAGCGCCGGCGGCGCCATGACCGGTTCGGCGGTCAGGAACACGGCCGTGCCGTGGACGTGCCGCAGCCGGCTGGACCGGGAGAGCGACGTCACCAGCGATTCCATCGTCACGCCCCGCGCGCGCGAGCGGTCCTGCACGATGATCGAGCCGCGCAGCCACGAGGCCATGATGATGCACAGCACCACGGCGACGCCGAGCGGCACGTAACCGCCATCCGCGAATTTGGTCATGTTGGCCGCGAACAGCGCCGACTCGACCACGAGGATCACTCCGGTCAGCGGCAGCGCGACGCCGCGCGACCAATGCCAGACCCGCCGCATCACCACATAGGCCAGCATGGTGGTGATCAGCATCTCGCCGGTCACCGCGATTCCATAGGCGGCGGCGAGGCGCGAGGAACTGCCGAAGCTCAGCACCAGGATCACTACGCAGACCAAAAGGATGACGTTGATCCGCGGCAGGTAGATCTGGCCGCGCTGGGTCTCCGAGGTATGGCGCACCGCCATGCGCGGCAGCAGGCCCAGCTGCATCGCCTGGTAGGCGAAGGAGAAGGCGCCGGTGATGACCGCTTGGCTGGCGATCACCGTGGCCAGCGTCGCGAGGCCGACTAGCCCCGGCAGCGCCCAGTTCGGGGCCAGCAGGAAGAAGGGATCGCGGGCCGCCGCCGGGTCCGACAGCACCAGCGCGCCTTGCCCGGCATAGCTCAGCAGCAGGCAGGGCAGCGCGATCCCGGTCCAGGCGAGCCGGATCGGCCGGCGGCCGAAATGGCCCATATCGGCATAGAGCGCCTCCGCCCCGGTCACCGCCAGGAAGGCCGCGCCGAGGATCGGCACCACCGCGCCGCCGCCATGCCAAAGCAGCGTCAGCCCGGGCAGGGGGCTCAGCGCGGCGAGGATCTCGGGGTGACGCGCCACCGAGACCGCGCCGAGGCCCCCGAGGGTCAGGAACCAGACCAGCATCACCGGCCCGAACCATCGCGATACGCCGCCCGTGCCGCCGCGTTGGGCCCAGAACAGCGCACAGAGGATCAGCAGCACGGTGGGGATCACCCAAGGCGCGAAGTCCGGCGCAAGCAGGGTCACCCCCTCCACGGCCGAAAGCACCGAGATCGCGGGGGTGATCATCGCGTCGCCGAAGAACAGCGCGGTGCCGAGGATGCCCAGCGCCATCAGGACGCGACCGCGTCGCCCGACCGCGCGGGTCGCGAGCGCCAGAAGAGACAGCGTGCCGCCTTCGCCGTTGTTGTCGGCGCGGAGCATCAGCACCACGTATTTCAGCGTGGCGACCCCGACCAGCAGCCAGATCAGGAGCGAGACCGTGCCGATGACGGCCTCGTCCGGGGGGATGCCTCGTTCGCCGCGCGCGGCGCTGAGGCCCTCGCGCAGGGCATAGATCGGCGAGGTGCCGATATCGCCCACAACGACGCCGAGGGCGCCGAGGGTGAGGGCTGCGGTGGCGGAGGGGGCGGAGCCGCGCGGAGCGGCGTGTGTCGGGGCATGCATGGAAGCGGCCAAGATGACGATGCGCCTAGATGCGCCCGCCGAAGTCCGACTTCAAGGGCCGTGATGCGGAATGTCCAGAATGGCGCCGAATACGCGCTCCAGCCAGGCCTCGGCGCCGGGGTAGGGGTCGGTGTCGCCCATGATGGCGCGCACCTGCACCTCGAAATCGGCGTAGTGCTGGGTAAGCGCCCAGATCGAGAAGATCAGGTGGTGCGGGTCGACCGGGCCAATCCGGCCAGCCGCGGCCCAGCCGGAGATCACCGCCGCCTTTTCGTCGACCAGCGCCTTCAACTCGCCCTCGAGAACGGGCCGCGCGCGCGGTGCGCCCTGCAGGATCTCGTTTGCGAAGAGCCGGCTTTCGCGCGGGTGGTCCCGGCTCATCTCCAGCTTCTTGCGTACATAGCCCATGATCTGCGCGCGCGGCTCGCCCTCGGGGTCCATCGCGCGCAGCGGGGCCAGCCATAGCTCGAGCAGATCCTGAAGGATCGCCAGATGCAGCGCTTCCTTGGAGCGGAAGTAGTAGAGCAGGTTCGGCTTGGACAGGCCCGCCGCCTGCGCGATCCGGTCGAGCGTCGCGCCGCGGAACCCGCGCGCCGCGAAAACCTCGAGCGCGGCTTCGAGAATGGCGGCGCGGTTACGGGCCTGAATCCGGGTCTGCGGGGGGGTGTCGGTCATCGCCGCTCCTGCCGATCGGGCGGACCGGACCGCCAGCTGCCACGTTTCGCATCGTTTCGCGCGCGGCGTCGCTTGGTGCCACCCGAAACTTGACTGACGTCGCGGCTTTGATAGCGTGATTTTGACCGAGCGGTCAAATCGGTCCCGGACCGATGCCGCACGATCCAGCAGACGAGGAGACCCCCATGTCCGCACTCGGCGAAAACCTCAAGATCGACGGCATGCGGTTGTGGGACAGCCTGATGCGGATGGCCGAGATCGGCCCCGGCGTAGCGGGGGGTAACAACCGGCAGGCGCTGACCGATGTGGATGCCGAGGGCCGGGCGCTCTTCGCTGATTGGAGCGCCGCCGCCGGGCTGACGATGGGCGTCGACGCCATGGGCAACATGTTCGCCCGTCGCGAGGGGACCGATCCCGATGCCGCGCCGGTCTATGTCGGCAGCCACCTCGATACCCAGCCCACGGGGGGCAAGTATGACGGCGTGCTCGGCGTGCTCGGCGGGCTCGAGATCATCCGCACCCTCGACGACATGGAGATCCGGACCCGCCGGCCGATCGTGGTGGTCAACTGGACCAACGAGGAGGGGACGCGCTTCGCGCCGGCGATGCTGGCCTCGGGCGTGTTCGCGGGACGGCACGATCTCGACTGGGCCCATGCCCGCGCGGATGCCGAGGGGAAACGCTTCGGCGATGAGCTGGAGCGGATCGGCTGGAAGGGCGAGGAGGAGGTCGGTGCGCGCGACATCCACGCGCTGTTCGAGTTGCATATCGAGCAGGGCCCGATCCTCGAGGCCGAGGGCCGCGATATCGGCGTCGTCACGCATGGGCAGGGGCTGTGGTGGCTGGAGATCCGGCTGACCGGCAAGGAGAGCCACACCGGCTCCACGCCGATGCACATGCGGGTCAATGCCGGGCTGGGCATGGCCCGGATCACCGAGGCCGTGCACCGCATCGCCATGGAGCACCAGCCCGATGCCGTCGGCGCGGTCGGACAGGCCAATGTCTGGCCCAACTCGCGCAACGTGATCCCGGGCCGCGCAGTGTTCACTGTCGATATCCGTTCCCCCGATCAAGCCAAGCTCGACGCGATGCGCGCGGCGGTTGAGACGGAGGCAGCCCGCATCGCGGCCGATCTCGGCCTCGGGATCGAGATCGAGCCGGTGGGCCATTTCGACCCGGTCACCTTCGACCCCGGCTGCGTCGGCATGGTCCGCGCTGCGGCCGAACGGCTGGGCTATTCGCATCGCGACATCGTGTCCGGTGCGGGGCACGACGCCTGCTGGATCGCGGGCGTCGCGCCGACCGCGATGGTGATGTGCCCGTGCAAGGACGGGCTGAGCCATAACGAGGCCGAGGAGATCACCCCGGACTGGGCGACCGCGGGCTGCGACGTGCTGTTTCACGCCGTGATCGAGGCGGCGGAGGTGGTTTCATGAGGCGCCGGGGCTTGACCTACCCCCCGACCGGCCTCTCTGGATCGACAAGCCAGAGTTTCAGGAGAGCCCGATGACCAGAATGCCCCGACTGCTGCCCGCGCTGGCGGTGCTGCCGCTTCTCGCAGCCTGCGCCGAAGTGCCGACCACGGCGGTGGTTCAACCCGCGCCGGTATTCCCGGCCCCCACCACGCAGGCCGCCCCGGCACCCGCGCCGCGGCCCGCGCCCACGCCGCTGCAGGCGCCCGCTCAGGTCACCACCGCGCCGCTGTCCTCGGGCGCCTCCTCGAGCAACTCGAGCTCGACGTCGAGCGCCGCCGCCGCACCGGCCCCCACCGCCGGCGCCATCACCGCCAGCAATCCGCGCGAGCTGGGCACGCCTCCCGAGCAGGTGACCTCGGCGCTGCTGCCGGGCACGCCGCCCTCGGCCGTGTTCCAGAACGGTGACGGCTGCTACCTGTTCTCGATCGAACGCACGGAGCCGCTCAGCGGCTACCCGGTGCGCGACGAGAACGGCGTGCCGATCTGCGAGAACGACGACGGAAGCGTCGGGCCGCGCCCGTCGAGCTGATCCGGGGCAGGGGGCGATGCCGGCCGAGACCGCGCCGCCGCCCCCGATCGCCCAGACACCCTTTCGAGCCGGGGCGCGCGCGTTTTGCGCGCGGGCTCCGGGATGCGCCACGGCCCTTTGAAAATGGGCCGGGCATGACGGAGAGGGAACGACATGGGCTCAACGGTCATCAGGAACGGCACGATCGTCACCGCCGATCTGACCTACGAGGCGGATCTGCTGATCGAGGACGGCCGCATCGCCGCGATCGGGCCGGGGCTGACCGGGGACGAGACGCTGGATGCGACCGGCTGCTACGTGATGCCCGGCGGCATCGACCCGCACACGCATCTCGAGATGCCCTTCATGGGCACTCATTCGACCGATGATTTCGGTTCCGGCACCCGTGCCGCGCTGGCGGGCGGCACCACCATGGTGGTCGATTTCGCACTGCCGAGCCCGGGGCAGAGCCTGCTCGACGCGCTGAAGGTCTGGCACAACAAGTCGGGGCAGGCGGCCTGCGACTATTCCTACCACATGGCGGTGACCTGGTGGGACCGGCAGGTCTTCGACGAGATGGAAACGGTGGTG
>Ga0208794_1000292_pt1 | contig 37419 bp, 33 predicted proteins | sample 32_taG_FD_184106 | JGI IMG/M metagenome (GOLD analysis project Ga0208794, IMG submission 184106) | Marine viral communities from the Gulf of Mexico - 32_GoM_OMZ_CsCl metaG (SPAdes) (version 2) | ecosystem: Environmental > Aquatic > Marine > Oceanic | place: Atlantic Ocean: Gulf of Mexico... | reverse complement strand
CGCCAAAGCTGACGATCCGCGGGTCGTATGAGATCTCGACCGTTTCGGCATGGCCGGTGTCCCCGCGGTTGGTCCTGTCATAGGTCGCGGTGGACGCCTCGCCCCCGGAATAGCCCGAGACCGCGTTGGTGACACCCTTGACCCGCTGGAACACGCCCTGGACGCCCCAGAAGCAGCCGCCGGCGAACACTGCAGTCGCGGTTTTGCCTGTTTCGACCAGATCCAACGCCGGGGCCGGAATCACCACAGGCTCTTCCTGTGCTTGCGGGGACACTGCGGCAAAAGGCAAGGCGAGGGCGGACAAGGCGGCAAAGCCTGCCAGCAGGCGGCGGCGTAGCAGACGACCTGCAAATGCGAAATGTGGCGACCGGCTTTCTGGCATCTTGAAACCTCATGCTGAACATCTGCCAGAATATACGGTCATCATGCGCCCGAAGTTACACCGGATCACCCGGCTCACGACTATATGATGAACGGCACCGCTCATGCGCGGCGACGCCAACCTGATCCGAACCAACAATGTTATGGAAAAGGTGGCGCGAGAGACGGGGCTCGAACCCGCGACCTCCGGCGTGACAGGCCGGCGCTCTAACCAACTGAGCTACTCCCGCAGCGCTTGCGAACAAGTCGTTCGCGCAACGTGGCGTCCATGTACTGGGCGCCCATTATGAAGTCAAGCGCCCTGTCGGCATTCTGTCGCAGAAAATGCGAAGCGCAGATATTGGGCTGTGGATAACTTTTTGGATCAATGGCTAGCTGGGAAAAGCTGATGCGTCACATCAAACAAAAAGCTTTGCTCGATGTGTTGGCCGCCACTCACGACCTCGGAACAAGGTCATCGCTTTTTGCGGTGCGGGGCTGGCCTGCCTGATGCTGCGGCTGGGAAATGGTGGGCGATGACGGGCTCGAACCGCCGACATCTTCGGTGTAAACGAAGCGCTCTACCAACTGAGCTAATCGCCCGCAGTGATCTAGGCCACTGAACGGCGCCCTGATTAGGACGCAAGCTCCTGCCCGTCAACTGACATTTGCAGGAATAGAAACGGCCCCGGCGAAATCGCACGGGACCGATTGCCAAAGTCCGGCAGAACGCAATCTTAGTTGATGGCGTCCTTGAGGCCCTTGCCGGGCTTGAACTTAGCCTGGTTCGAAGCCGGAATCTGAATCTCGGCGCCGGTGGCCGGATTGCGGCCGGTCGAAGCCTTGCGCTGGGAGACGGCAAAGGTGCCGAAACCGACCAGACGAACTTCGTCGCCGCCCTTGAGAGCAGCAGTAATGGCTTCGAACACTGCGTCAACCGCTTCGGCGGCCTGTGCCTTGGTGATCGTAGCCTTGTCGGCAACGACGCCAACCAGATCGTTTTTGTTCATAGCGTTTCCTCACAGTGAATGCCCGCCGTCTCTGGCGAACGAAAACGCCGACAACCTTTTGTGATTCTGCGCTTAGCGCAAGGAAATCCGGGGGTTTTCGGCTGCCCGACGGTGCAAAGCTGTTAATGAACCGGAAAAACGGGCCTCGCAAGCCCACAAAGCTCAAAAAGCCCAGTATTCCGGGGATTGCCCCCGCTTTGGCTATGTTGAACGCACAGACTGCATAGATGGCGTCCTGCGACACCATGATAGGTCATCGTGAGAAGGGCGGACCAAAGACCGATGCAGGGCCTGTGATCCAGCGGCGCGCGCGCATATCGACAACACGAATGAAGCCTGTAGCGCCGCGATCCTGTCAGCGCACGTCAGCGATTGCGCCTAACCGCAGCAACTCGGGCAGCATTCCCGGCAAGTCCTCGCTCAACATGCCAGGGCCGCCAAATCGGCTGGCCGCTTCGGCATGCAGCCAGACGGCCGCACAGGCCGCCTCAAACCCCGCCATGCCCTGCGCAAGCAAGCCCGCCACGATACCGGCAAGAACATCCCCTGCCCCGGCCGTTCCAAGCCAGTACGGCGCATTGCTATTGATGGCGGCCCGTTGGTCCGGCGCAGCTATCACCGTGTCGCGCCCCTTGAGAATGACAGTGGCCCCAGAGCGCTCAGCCGCCCGCCTGGCGCGTGCCAGCTTGTCCCCTTCCACCTCGTCAAAAAGACGAGCGAACTCTCCTTCATGGGGCGTCAGCACGACTGGTGCAGTCCTCTGACTGATGCGTCGGAAAAGGTCCTCAGGATCGCCGGCAAAGCTGGTTAGCGCATCGGCATCGAGCACAAGAGCAGCTTCCGAAGCGAGTGCGGCACATACAATGGATCTGGTTTCGGGCCCAATGCCGGCGGCCGGACCGATGACGAAGGCATTGTGTCGCCGGTCGTCCAGGATTGCCTCGACGGCGGCGGCAGAGGCGGCCGGGCGAAGCATGATTGCCGTAACATGCGTTGCGTGGACCCTGAGGGCTTCCTCGTCGCCGGTAAGCGTAACCAGACCAGCACCGGATCGGAAGGCACCTTGAGCCGCAAGGCGCGTAGCGCCAGTCTGAAGGGGGCCACCAGAGTGAACGACGACATGCCCGCGATCGAACTTGTGGCCGTCGCTGGGCGCATGGGGCAATGTCCAGAGGCCTGGTGCGTTGTGCCAGGTTCGCGGCCGGATAGCCTCGAGTACCTTTGTGGGAATGCCAATATCGCTCAGCGTCACATGACCGCACAGATCGCGCCCGGGCATCAACAGATGTCCTGGCTTAAGTCTAAAGAAGGTTACCGATGAGTGGGCCCGTATGGCCGTTCCTCGTACGGTGCCGGTGGTGCCATCGACGCCGCTGGGAATATCGACGCTTGTCACCGGCAGCCCGGAGTTGTTCACGACTCCAATGACCTCGGCCAGAGCACCCGAAATATCCCGGTCCAGTCCTGCGCCGAAAAGTGCGTCTATGATCAACCCGACGCCGTCCAGTCGCAGCGGCCCGGTTTCACAGGGCCCCGGCCAACGATCCGCCATGGTCGCAGCATCCCCGCGCAATGTCGCGCGATCTACGGAAAGCCAAAGCCGCACCGGCCAGCCCAGTCTCTGCAAAAGACGGGCCACGACGAAACCGTCGCCGCCGTTGTTGCCGGGCCCGCAGATGACCATCACCGAGCGGGGTTCATGTTGTGATACCACCACATCGGCTACGGCCTGTCCGGCCCGCTCCATAAGATCGAGTGGGGCCACGCCGGACTGGACGGCCAATTGATCGGCCCTGGCCATCTCTGCGGGCGTCAGAAGGACATTGGTGTTCAGGTCAGACATGCGGGCTACCGAGATCGATGGGCGTGGAGAAATTTAGCTTCGGATCAGGCATCAGGGGCCAAAAATTGAGCGGTGATTGGGAAAACTCCTTAAGGGGTGTCAGGCATGCTGGCGCAGGTTATGGCAATTGGGAGGGGGGCCCTGTGTCATTGACGACCGCAATAGAAGACGAAAGCCAGGGTGGGACAAGCAGGTTCCACGACGTGCGTTTTATCGGCGCGCTGGCGGGGCGCTACGCTTTGCCGGACCGGCGGCCGGGAGACGGCAGCAAGTTACCGGTCTACGCCTGCCGGCTCTGCTCCATTTCCACGCGTCTGCTGGTCGCTGTCGGTCCCGTTGTCGGCAAGGACGGTGAAGCAGTTTCCAGCCACTTCTACGAACTCGGCATGCTAGGCGGATGAATAACGGCGACCGCGGAAAACTCGCGGCAAGGATAGACTGGCAGAAGCGGCACCTGCATGCGCAACTGCCCGACAAGCGCAAGCACAGGCGCTTCCTACCGCGTGATCCGCGCAGCACAATTGTGCTTGCAGACGACCACAGCCTGCCCTGTTTCGTGATGATGTATCGCGCTCGGGAGCCGCAGTTTGGACACACCAATGGCTCGCACTTGGAACGCCCATGGCGTCGGGTCGGGTTATTGGCCGCGGGGTAAGAGATCTCGAGGTTGGGTTTGCGCTGCAATTTCTGCAGCTCCAGGAAGTCGGAGATCTCGAATACCTGATAAAGCCCGCGGCCGATCTGGCCTAGCTTGGTAAACTGACCCTTACAGGTTCCGCGAAAGTGCGAACATCCTCTGCAATCCCGCGTTGACGGGGCTCGGGCATGCTCAATCGACTACCAGGGGGAGGTCGGAGTTGCCCGAAGTTCTGGAACGCCCAACAATTGCCTTGCATGGCATTACAACCGTCGCTGGCCGCTATGTCATCGGCGAGCAGTCGACCCATCCGGGCATCAACCTGTTTGCCTGTCGCCTGCGCATGATTGGCAGCGACACATTGCGCCTTACCGCACCCGTCATTCCACAAAAGGGAGAGCGGGTTTCGACCAGCTTCAACTCTTTCGGCACACTGACTGGCAGAGTGACCCGCCAGTTCGACGATGGATTTGAAATCAGCATCGAACAGACCGCATCGGAGCGCGAACGGCTCAACGCCCGGATTGCCAGTTTCAGCGAGAAGCTTTGGACGACCGAAACCGACCGCCGAGTCGCACAGCGCGTCATGCCCAGCAATCCGCGTACCGTCATCGCCCGGCCTGACAACTGGTCGCAACCCTGCCTGATTGTGGACTATTCGATCTCCGGCGCAGCCGTCTCGGCGGCCTTTCAGCCGGAGGTGGGCGAGATCGTCACGGTGGGGCGGGTCACTGGCGAAGTGGTACGGCTGTTCGACTTCGGTTTTGCAGTGCGCTTCTTCGAACCGCAGGATGCCGATCATCTCGAGGGGCTGCTGGAGGCGCCAGATGAGTGGCGCGAAGTGATGCGCCGGACGTTCCATCCCGTCTAACCGGAACCCGCTCCACCGACCTGGCGTCACGCCAAAAGAAAAGGGGCCCGAAAGGCCCCTTTCCAATTTTGAAATCGAACCGCTTAGGCGGAGTAGTACATCTCGTACTCGACCGGATGCGGGGTGTGCTCGAACTTGACCACTTCCTGCATCTTGAGGTCGATGTAGCTGTCGATGAAGTCATCATCCATGACGCCACCCACCTTGAGGAAGTCGCGGTCGGCCGAGAGGCTTTCCAGGGCTTCGCGCAGCGAACCGCAGACGGTCGGGATTTCCTTGAGCTCTTCCTTGGGCAGCTCGTAGAGGTCCTTGTCCATCGGGTCGCCCGGGTGGATCTTGTTCTTGATGCCGTCGAGGCCAGCCATCAGCAGCGCTGTGAACGCCAGATAGGGGTTGGCCAGCGGATCGGGGAAACGCACTTCGACGCGCTTGGACTTGGGCGACTGGCCGAAGGGGATGCGGCAGGACGCCGAACGGTTACGGGCCGAGTAGGCCAGCAGCACGGGGGCTTCAAAGCCCGGCACCAGACGCTTGTACGAATTGGTGGTCGGGTTGGTGAAGGCATTGATGGCCTTGGCATGCTTGATCACGCCACCGATGTAGTAGAGGCACTCCATCGAAAGGCCGGCATACTGGTCACCTGCAAAGAGCGGCTTGCCGTCCTTCCAGATAGACTGATGGCAGTGCATGCCTGAGCCGTTGTCCCCATAGACGGGCTTGGGCATGAAGGTTGCGGTCTTGCCATAGGCATTGGCAACCTGCTGCACGGCATACTTGTAGATCAGCACGTCATCGGCCGACTGAATCATCGGTTTGAACTTCATGCCCAATTCGTGCTGGGCGGAAGCCACTTCGTGGTGGTGCTTTTCGATGATGACGCCCATCGAGCCCATGGCTTCGAGCATCTCACCGCGCATGTCCTGGGCGCTGTCCAGCGGCGGCACCGGGAAATAGCCCTTCTTCAGGCCGATATGGTGACCGTTATTGCCACCTTCATATTCCGAATTGTTGTTGGTCGGCAGCTCCGAATGGTCGACCGCAAAGCCTACATTGTAGGTGGTGGTCGAATAGCGGACGTCATCGAAGATGAAGAATTCGGGCTCGGGGCCAAACACTACGGAGTCGCCAATGCCCGAGGACTTGACCAGGGCCTCGGCCTTCTTGGCGATGCCGCGTGGGTCGCGGTTGTAGGGCTGATAGGTGGCGGGCTCGAGAATGTCGCAATTGACCGCGAGGGTCGGCGCAGCGAAGAACGGGTCCATATAGGCGGATTCCGGATCGGGCATCAGCACCATGTCGCTCTCGTTGATGGCCTTCCAGCCAGCAATGGAGGAACCGTCGAACATGACGCCTTCCTCGAACATGTCGGCATCGACCACGGATGCGTCCATGGTGACGTGCTGCAGCTTGCCGCGCAGGTCGGTAAAGCGCACGTCGAGATACTTGATGTTCTCGTCCTTGATACGCTGAACAATATCGCTTCCGGTGGTCATTAGGTCTTCCCCTGTCTAAATCGGATGCTTGTTGCTGATTGTGGTGTTCGGCGCCTGAGGGGAGGCCTCAGAGCGCGTCGTCGCCAAATTCGCCGGTACGAATACGGATGGCCTGCTCTATGGAGTAGACGAAGATCTTGCCGTCGCCGATGCGGCCGGTCTGCGCAGCAACGCGGATCGCCTCAATGGCCTTCTCAGCCAGATCATCAGGACAGACGACTTCGACTTTCACCTTGGGCAGAAAGTCCACCACATATTCAGCGCCGCGATAGAGCTCGGTATGCCCCTTTTGGCGCCCGAAACCCTTGGCCTCGGTCACGGTGATGCCCTGCAGGCCAACTTCCTGCAGCGCTTCTTTGACTTCGTCGAGCTTGAATGGCTTTACGATAGCCTCGATTTTTTTCACTCTTGCCTCCACAGGCCGTTTTCGGCGGTTACCGGCCAGTTCGTATGCATGGGGTGTGCCAGCGTGCCAGAACGCCAGAAAACATCGTTATCGCAATTGGTTAGGTCTTGTCATCAGGCACTGGCGGCTATGTCGGCATTTCGCGCGTGATGAAAAAATAGTCAGAATGGCTACTCTGTGCGCAATTTCCAGGTAATGCAAATCTGCAACTGCTGCAGAAATGGGCTTTCGCGCGAGGATGTCGCGCGCCAATCAAGCTTTGACTGGCTTACACTCTTCATATAGATGCATCGCCAACCCGGCCGACGGGGACCCTGGCGGGTGTGGCGGAACTGGTAGACGCACTGGATTTAGGTTCCAGCGCCGCAAGGCGTGGAGGTTCGAGTCCTCTCACCCGCACCATATGGCCTTCGGCCAAGAAGATTAATCAATACGGGATCAGACCCCAATGCAGGTAACCGAAACCCTCAACGATGGCCTGAAGCGCAAGCTGAGCGTCACCATCCCGGCAGCGGATCTTAATTCGCGCCTTGATGCCAAGCTCGAAGAGCTCAAAGGCCAGGCCAACATCAAGGGATTCCGTCCCGGCAAGGTGCCCACTTCGCACCTCAAGAAGGTCTATGGCCGCTCGGCCATGTCGGAAGTGATGACCGACGCGATCAACGCCACCGTGTCCGACACGCTCGACAAGCGCGAAGAGCGCGCCGCCGCGCAGCCCAAGGTTGATCTGCCTGACGATCAGAGCGTCATCAATGACGTGCTCGATGGCAAGGCCGACCTCGCTTTCGAAGTCGAATATGAAATCCTGCCGCCCGTCACGCTGATGGACATCAAGGGCATCAAGCTCAACAAGCCGGTCGTCGAAGTCACCGAAGAGGAAGTAGACGCCGAAGTGAAGCGCGTCTTCGCGCAGAACCGCGGCTATACCGACAAGGGTGAGGACGCCGTTGTTGCCGATGGCGATCGCCTCGGCCTGAGCTTTGTGGGCAAGATCGACGGCAAGGAATTTGAGGGCGGCTCGTCTGACCACGCGCACCTGACCGTCGGCTCGGGTGAATTCATCCCCGGCTTCGAAGAGCAGCTGGTCGGCATGAAGAAGGGCCAGACCGGCGAAGTGAAGGTGAACTTCCCCAAGGATTACCAGAACGAAGAGCTGGCCGGCAAGGACGCGACTTTTGACGTCACCATCCTGCATGTCGACGGCCCCAATGAAGGTGAGCTGGACGACGACTTCGCCAAGCGCCTTGGCCTGGAAGACGTGGCCGCGCTGCGCAAGGCCGTGCGCGATCAGATGGAAAACGCCCTGTCATCGATGGGCCGCCAGCATATGAAGCGCCAGGTTCTCGATGCTCTGGACGATGGTCACAAGTTCGAGGTTCCGGCCCAGCTTGTCGACGCCGAGTTCAACACCATCTGGCAGCGCGTTGTGCACGAGATCGAGCATCACGGCCGGTCTTTCGAAGATGAAGGCACCACTGAAGAAGCCGCCAAGGAACAGTATCGCCGCATCGCCGAGCGCCGCGTGCGTCTGGGCCTGGTCGTTGCCGAAATCGGCAATACCAGTGAAGTGCAGGTGAGCGACGAAGAGCATCAGCAGGCGCTGATCGCCGAAGTCCGTCGCTTCCCCGGCCAGGAACAGCAGGTTTACGACTACTACCGCAAGAACCCCCAGGCCCTGGCCAGCCTTCGTGCGCCGATCTTCGAGAACAAGGTTGTCGATCACATCATCGAGCTGGGTGAAGTCACCGACAAGAAGATGACCCGTGAGGACCTCGCCAAGCTGATCCAGGCCGACGAGGACGAGGTTCCCGAAGAGCACCACCACTAGGGTGGACTGCACCAAGTTTGACAAGGCCGCCCTCGGGCGGCCTTTTTGTTTGCGCGCTGATTTGATCGGTCCTGCGCCCCGCAGGCGTGAACCAAATGGCCCCTGCTCGCTTGTTCTGGAAACCAGAGGAGTTGCGAGCATGACCCACTATACATCGGACGCCGATCACCAGCCCAAGGGTGATCATAATCGCCGGCTGTCGCTCGGCATGGACCCTGACCAGTTCGCGGCCGAGGCAGGCATTACAACCGAACAGCTACGGGACTATGAGCGTACCGGCCCCGATCACGAATATGACCCGGTCGTCGCAGAAAAGATCAGCGCGACCCTGGAACGGCTGGAACGTCATCACCCCAATCTGCAGACCGGACGCAGCGACAATCCCGGGCATAATGCGCCGGTCATCGACCACGAGCGGCATCCCCGGTTGCTGGAGCATGAACTGGTGGCAGAAAACCTCGAGGGTGCGCCCATCTATGGCGAGGACAATCAGGAGATTGGCAAGGTATCGCATCTGCATGGCAGCGGACCAAGCGCTCAGGTGATTGTGGATGTGGGTGGCTTTCTAGGCTTTGGTGTCAAGCACGTTTCGCTCAACATGGCGTCGCTGGATTTCATGCGCGATGACAATGGGCATGTCCATGCCCTGACGGTCTGGACGAAGAAAGATCTCGAGCAAATGCCAGAGCACCGGCATCACTGAAATTGGAAATGGGGCGCCCAGCGGCGCCCCATCGTCTTTCGTGCTGGTTAGCTCGCCATTCCCGCCAGGAACTGGTCGGGTCCGTCCACCTCCACCAGTTTCTTGCGCTCGATCAGCAGGAACCTGGTGCCGATGGCTTTGAGGAAGGCGCGGTCGTGGGTGACAAGAATGGATGTGGCCCCCTGCCCCCTGATGTCGTCTTCGAGCTGCTCCTGCCCCGGAATGTCCAAGTGGTTGGTTGGCTCGTCCAGCAGGTAGAAGTTCGGCTTTTCTAACCGCAGGGCCAACAAGGCCAGTCGCGCGCGTTGCCCCAGCGACATGGTCCGGAGGGGTTTGGATTGCCGGTCGGGCGGAAATCCGGCCCCGGCCAGAAGCGCTATCGTCCGGCGGTCTCCCTCATCGAAACGATGCATCAGGTAATCGAGCGGTGACGGATCGAGTGGCAACCACGCCAAGGCCTGATCGAGATAGCCCGGCTTCAGCTGTGGGCTGATCCGTAGCCCCTGCTGCACCGATCCGGACAATGCCTCAGTGACGACCCGCATGAACTGGGACTTGCCAGTGCCATTTCGCCCGAGCAGCACAATGCGATCGCCCTGGAAAATATGGAGCTTCTCGACTGAGAAAAGGGATCGTCCATCGGGCGTTTCGATGGCGACGTTTTCGAACGCCATCATGACGCGGGCTTCCGCACCGCTATTGCCCAATCGTACCAGGCCCGTGCGTTCCTTGTGGGTTTCGAGCACCTGGGTTTCGATTTTTTCGGCACGATCGCGCAGTTGCTTGGATTTGACGGTGAGCAGGTCGCTGCCCGAATTGATGCCGATATTAGTGAGCTTGGCGGCCTGCTTGCGCAATTGCGCAGCCTGCTTGAGGTCCCGCTCGCGTTGCACCTCTGCGGCAGCATCGATCCGGTCCAGTTCGGCCCTGGCCTGCGAATAAGGCAGTGGCAAATAGACCTGCTCGCTGGGCCTAAGGAACAGAGTGCGATTGGTGGTGGCGTCGAGAAAGGCGCGATCGTGACTGGCAATGATCAGCGGAATGTTTCGCGCGGCATAGCCAAGCCATTCCTCGAGCATCAGGATGCGGCCGAGATCGAGGTGATTGGTCGGCTCGTCCATGAGCAGGGCATCAGGCTGACTGACCCAGGCCCTAGCAATCAGCACCATGCGCTGCCAGCCGCCGCTGAGTTCTGCCAGGGGCTTGTCACGAAACTCGGATGGAATTGAGAGCTCCTCCATGACCACATCCACGCGCCAGCTCTCGCTGGCCAAAGTGTCTGCATCGAGTGCACTGGACACAAATTGCGTGGCGGTTTGAGCGAGAGAGCCCTGAGGTACCTCCTGCGGCATATAACCTATGGTCAAGCCGCGCGACCGCGTCACCTCGCCTTCACTGAGGTCGGCCAGGCCTGCCAAGGCGCGCAGAAGGGTTGTCTTGCCGCGGCCATTGGGGGCCACGAGACCAACGCGATCCTGCTCGCCGATTGTGATGCTGAGATTGGAGAAGAGAATGTCGCCGGCGCGATGCCCGGCATTGCGGAGATTGAAATTGCCCATGGAAGTCACTCACTGGAGCGGCGCCAGATTACGGGCGCCAAATGCCTTGTGGTCGGCGCCTCGGCCAGAGCCGGGCACCAGGAAGGGCAAACCAGTGGGGATGGGAACGTAGAAGCGTCCAGACCGTACCTGGTCAGCCCTGCAGCGTCTGCCACAGGGCATGAACGGGGCCACGCGTGCGATGCGTCTGGAACAGGTTCATCTGCAGCCTCCCCGTTTGAAGTGAATGACAAGACACACCTAACCGCACTGCGTTCGCAGCGCAAGTCAGGTCAGGTCAGGTCAGGCAAGATAGAACAGCAGGCTGACGCCCAGAAGGGCGCCAAAACGAGATACACGAAAACTGGCCAGCCGGTACGCAATACTTCCAAATCCGGCTATCGGCCAATATCCGAGAGACGCAGAACCGACCTTGACCGATTGATACGCAATACCCGGTTGTTCGGCTCGCATACGGCAACTCCAGACAAAAACCGTATGTCCACATGTCTATCAGCACGCACTTAAGAAAGTGCTTTCAAGAAGCAAACGAGCGTTAAATTGTCCGCCCTATCTTGGGACGAAACTGCTTCTTTCCTGACGAGGACGAGGTTCACAACCGTTCCGCTTGACGGCATGTGGTTCACCTTGCTGTGGGAATTGGCCGGGCGGCCAGACCCGCGGAAATGCTTGATATATGCTAGGAGTTGGACCTGCCCGATTCGGGCACGAACCATTGTGGAATGTGTATGTCGCCAGATCTCTTCGGAAGCGCCGCTCCCAATCCGGAACCGCCAAAGGAAACGAAGCCGGCCAAGTCGCCTGCCCGTTCCGGGGCTGAGCCGCCTGCGGAATATGGTGCCTCCGATATCGAAATCCTGGAAGGTCTCGAGCCGGTCCGGCGGCGACCGGGCATGTATATCGGTGGTACCGACATCAACGCCTATCATCACCTGTTTGCCGAGGTGATCGACAACTCCATGGACGAGGCCATTGCCGGTCACGCCACGCGCATTGAAGTGCACCTAGGCGCCGACGGATACATCACGGTTACCGATAATGGCCGTGGCATCCCGGTGGAGAAGCACCCAAAATTCCCCAACAGGTCGACGCTTGAGATCGTTCATACCGTGCTCCATGCGGGCGGCAAGTTCGACTCCAAGGCCTATGAGACGTCGGGCGGCCTGCATGGCGTGGGTGTTTCGGTGGTCAACGCGCTCAGCGACGACATGATTGTCGAGGTGGCGCGCGATCAGCAATTGCATCGCATCCAGTTTTCGCGCGGCAAGGTGGTCGAGGACGTCGTCAATGTCGGGCGGGTGCAGAACCGGCGCGGTACAACCACGCGGTTTCACCCGGACCCGGAGATTTTCGGGGCGACGGCACATTTCTCTGCAGGCCGCATTTTCCGCATGACGCGGGCCAAGGCCTATCTGTTCGGCGGGGTGGAACTGCGCTGGAGCTGCGACGAAAGCCTGGCGAATGACGAAGTGCCCGCCAAGGCCGTGTTCCACTATCCCGACGGCCTCAAGGACTACATGACCGCCCGGATCGAGGGCGAGACGCGTATTACCGACGACATCTTCGCTGGCCGCAGCGGCAGACCGGGCAGCCACGGCTCGGTGGAATGGGCCATTGCCTGGACCCTCGGCGATGGCGGGGTGCAATCCTATTGTAACACCGTGCCCACGCCCGATGGCGGCACCCACGAGGCCGGCCTGCGCATGACCTTGTTGCGCGGTCTCAAGAACTACGCTGAACTGACCAAGAACAAGGGTGCGGCTAATCTGACGGCGGATGACGTGCTGACGAGCTGCGCCGCCATGCTCTCCGTCTTTGTGCGCGAGCCGGAATTTGTTGGGCAAACCAAGGACAAGCTGGCCTCGGGCGAAGCAACGCGCATTGTCGACAATGCCTTGCGTGACGCTTTCGACCACTGGCTGGCCGCTTCTCCGCAACAGGCCGGCAAACTGCTCGATTGGGCGGTCGAGCGCGCTGAGGAGCGTCTGCGGCGCCGCAAGGAAAAAGAGATCGACCGGGCCAGCGCCACGCGCAAGCTGCGTCTGCCCGGCAAGCTGGCCGACTGTACGCAGAATGCGGCACAAGGCGCCGAATTGTTCATCGTGGAAGGCGATTCGGCCGGCGGCTCGGCCAAGCAGGCTCGCAGCCGCACCAATCAGGCCGTGCTGCCGCTACGCGGCAAGATTCTCAATGTGGCGGGCGCCAGCCGCGACAAGCTGGCAGCAAACCAGTTGATCGCCGACCTGGTGCAAGCCCTGGGTTGCGGCACCCGCGACCGCTATACCGAGGATGATCTGCGCTATGACAAGATCATCATCATGACCGACGCGGATGTTGACGGGGCGCATATTGCGTCGCTCCTGATCACATTCTTCTTCCAGGAAATGCCTCGGCTGATCGAGAACGGGCACCTTTATCTCGCCCTGCCCCCGCTCTACCGGATCAGCCAGGGTGGCAAGACGCTCTATGCGCGCGATGACGCCCACCGGGCCGAGCTGATGGCAACCGAGTTCACCGGCAAAGGCAAGATCGACACCACCCGCTTCAAGGGTCTGGGCGAAATGCCCTTTGCGCATTTGCGCGAAACCACCATGTCGCCCAAGACGCGGACACTGTTGCAGGTGAAGATTCTCGATGACCGAGATGCGACCCGCAACACAGTCGACCGGCTGATGGGTACGAAGCCGGAGGCGCGGTTCGAGTTCATTCAGGAGAATGCGGCCTTCGTGACCGACCTCGACGTCTGAGGCCGCTTTAACCGCGTTGCAGTCTGAATCCTCCAAGACCGTTGACAGACAAAGGGTTTGCGCTATGGTCCGCGCCGCTGGGCAATTCCAATGGATCCGATCAAAGGATCCAGTTTGGTGTTCTATCAGCGCGAATGGCCCCGGCCCTGACGATCTGCCGCTGCTATATCGCTATGCGGATGCGCAACAGTATTTCATAGCCCATCCGCTCTCATGCAAGGGACGCGCGCCCAAGGGGCAGAACTTGCGCATTTCCAATGACCGACGCACCGGCCCGAACCCCTCGGCCCGGGCGGGCTTCGGGCAGACCGCTGAGTGGACCGACCGACTTGACCGACAACTTTACTGGACTGGGCCTTTCGACCAAGGTTGCCGACGCGGTGGCCGCTGCTGGCTATGACAAACCGACCGAAATTCAGGCGCAGGCCATTCCACACCTTCTGGAAAAGAAGGATCTGATCGGCATCGCGCAAACCGGCACCGGCAAGACCGCATCGTTTGTCCTGCCCATGCTGACGCTGCTGGAAAACGGCCGGGCACGGGCCCGCATGCCGCGCACGCTTATCTTGGAGCCGACGCGCGAGCTGGCAGCTCAGGTTGCGGACAATTTTGAGAAATACGGCAAGAACCACCGCCTCTCCATGGCGCTGATCATCGGTGGGGTGTCGTTTGAAGAGCAGAACAAGAAGCTCGATCGCGGCGTGGATGTGCTGATTGCGACGCCTGGCCGGCTGCTGGACCAGTTCGAGCGCGGCAAGATCCTGCTGACCGGAGTCGAGATCCTGGTCATCGACGAAGCCGACCGCATGCTCGATATGGGCTTTATCGATGATATCGAAAAGATCGTGTCGCGTCTGCCGCCCCGCCGACAAACAATGTTGTTCTCGGCGACCATGGACAACCAGATCGAACGGCTGACCAAGAAATTCCTCAAAGACCCGGTGCATGTGCAGGTGTCGCGGGCCGCATCGACGGCCGACACCATTGACCAGAAACTGGTCAGAGTGCCATCCAAGCCGGACGAGAAACGGGCAGCTCTACGCAGCCGGATCGACGCCTCTGATGGGCTGACCAACGCGATCATCTTCTGCAATCGCAAGCGTGACGTGGCGACACTGGCCCGTTCGCTGCAGCGGCATGGCTATTCGGCCGGCGCGCTGCATGGTGACATGGACCAGAAGAGCCGTACGGAAACGCTGGATGCGTTCAAGACCAACAGGCTTACGCTGCTGGTGGCCAGCGATGTGGCTGCGCGAGGCCTGGACATTCCAGCCGTGAGCCATGTCTTCAATTTCGACGTTCCGGTGCACGCGGAGGATTACGTGCACCGCATCGGGCGCACCGGCCGTGCCGGCCGTTCTGGTGTGGCCTATACCTTGGTCGGTCCTGCGGACGGCAAGCATCTGGACGCCATTCTCAACCTGATCCAAAAGCAGATCGACTGGCTTGATGATGACCAGCCGACGACGGAGCAGCCAGAGAGCGGCGCAGAGAAGCCGAGCCGAGGACGCCGCGGACGCGCCGCAGCCAGGCCGAAAGTAGCTGAGACAATAGAAGCCGCAGAAACCGTAGAAGCCGCAACGGCACCAGCCCCTGCGCAAAAGGCGACCAAACCCGCCGCCAAGGCCACGCGAAGGCGCTCGTCCAAGGCTGCTGCCGAGGCGCCGCCTGCTGATACGCCGTTCGGCGATGCAGGGCCGATTCCCGCATTTTTGCTGCGACCGGCACGAATTTCACAATAAACATCGCAGTAAAGATCAGCAGGGGCGCCAATCTTGTCTGCGGGTGCTTGTTAGGTGGGGGCGCGGGGCTGTATTTATTGGCCACGACTCAATTAAAGTAGAGCGATACGGTCAAGGCGCAACGGCGCGCGGGGTGGGTTAGTGTCGGACCAGGAATTCAAGCGTACCTTAGGTTACGCCAATGCGGCGTTTGATCTGCTCAAGCGAAGCGGCATTCCGCCCTATCCGCAGTTCTATGAGCTGCTTTACACCTATGCGACCGGCGTGAACCCGTCGCTGAATAGTCGCATCAACGCGATTTTCCGCAGCGGCACCGTTCCTTCCTCGGAGCTGGCGGAAACGCTCTACAACGAGTTCCTGAAGTCCGACGTCAATGACCGCATGTCCAGCGTGTCTGAGCGCATGCACGCCCGCATCGAAGCGGTGCATGAAGCCATCGACAGCGCAATGACCACGGCCAATGCCTATTCCGGCTCACTCCAATCGGCCAGCGGCGACCTGGAACGGAATCTTGACGCTAGTGATATGAAGGCCCTGGCCACCCGCCTTTTGGCGGAGACGCGTCGCATGCAGGATACAAACCGGCAGCTTGAATCCAAGCTGGAGGCATCGCGTGAGGATATCGCTGCCCTGCAGCGCGACCTGGATGATGTGCGGCGTGAATCCATGCTCGACCCGCTAACCAAGATCGCCAATCGCAAGAGCTTTGACGAGGGGCTGGCGGACGCCATCTCGGAAGCGGAAGCCGATGGCTCGCCGCTCAGCCTGATCCTCGTCGATATCGATCATTTCAAGAAGTTCAACGACACCTACGGCCACCAGACTGGCGACCAGGTGCTGCGACTGGTTGCAATGATGTTGAAGTCCAACATCAAGGGCAAGGATCTGGCCGCCCGCTACGGCGGTGAGGAGTTCGTGGCCGTCCTGCCTTCGACCGATCTTGATGGCGCTATCATCGCTGCAGAGAATATTCGCAAGGCTATTCAAGCCAAGGAATTGCTCAAGCGCTCAACCAATGAAAAGCTCGGCCGGATTACAGCGTCCTTTGGCGTGGCTGCATTTTCGCGCAAGGACAATGCCACGTCGCTGATCGAGCGTGCTGACCAATGCCTCTATGCGGCCAAGCATGCCGGCCGCAACAGGGTGGTGAGTGAAAACGAGCTTATCCAGATAGAAGAAGCGCCGGCTAAGGACGTTTCGGCTGCTTGATCACCCAGCGGGCGTGAGTTCGACACCGAGCGCTGATAGCATCTGCCAATAATCCGGATAGGTCTTTCCGGTACACGCTGGATCCAGAATCGTAACACCACCCATCCGCAGACCAGCCAACGCAAAGCTCATCGCAATGCGATGATCGTGGTAGGTCTCGATGCGGCTGATGGCATTGCGGTGCGCTGCATTCATCAACTCCGGATCGCTGTTGACGATCAGGTCGTCCCCCTCCTCGCGAGCCAGCCCGGGACGCAACCGGTTGAGCTCGTTGGCAACTGCCCGGATACGGTCCGTTTCCTTGACCCGCAGATTGGCAATTCCGACAAAGCGAACCGGGTGGTTGTTGAAAGCGGCAACCACAGCGATGGTCGGCACGGCGTCCTGCATCTGCGAACCATCGATCACCGCTGGCATATTCGGAAACTGCGCCAGAACCGGTTGAGCGGCGGCGTCAGGCTGGGAGAAGGTCTCGGCGGCAATGCCGAGGTCGATCTTGCCGCCGGTCAGGGCCTCTATGCCCCAGAGATAGGTCGCGGCTGAGGCGTCCGGCTCAACGTGAAAATCCGTGGCGCGATAGCCGGTAGGCTGCACCAGCCAGGACCCGTCCTCACGATCTTCGACCTCGGCGCCAAAGGCACGCATGGCTGCCAGTGTCAGATCAACATAGCCGCGGGCGCCGATATCCTTGCCTGCCAGGGCAACTTCGATGGGTCCGCTACCAAGAGGCGCCGCCATCAACAGTGCCGAAACGTACTGGCTGGACAGGGAAGCGTCGATCTCGACGCGGCCCTGACCGAACGAACCCTTGCCCTGGATGGTCACAGGGGGACAACCCGAAGGGCTCGTGGCGTTAATTCCGAGCGCTCTGAGGGCATCCACCAATGGACGGATCGGACGCAGGCGCATGTCCTCGTCGCCATCAACAACGACAGTTCCGTCGATGGTGGCGACCGCTGCTGTCAGGAAGCGCGTCGCGGTTCCGGCATTGCCCAGAAACAGAGGCACCGCCGGCGCCTGCAGACAGCCAGTGCTGGTCACCAGAAAAGTCGTCGCGTCAGGCTCCTCCACGACAACGCCCATGTCACGCAAGGCCCGCGCCATCAGCGTCGTGTCCTTGCTCTTCAGCGCGCCGGTCAACCGGCTGGTGCCGTCGGCCAGAGCCGCGAGCAACAGCGCACGATTGGTGATCGACTTGCTGCCGGGCGGCGAAACGCGGCCGGAGAGTGGACGGTTCGGGGGGGTTATAGTGTAGGCGGGAGGAAGCGTGTTCGACATGATGCGGGATCAATGCCTCAGCGGAGCGGTTTCCGCAACGGGAACTTGGTTGTCATCCGCGATTTGCGCTCCACCTCCTGCAGTGCGCAGAGGCCAGGCGAATGAGTTATCAGGCCCCTGCCCGCGCCTCGGCAATTGCCTTCAGATCAGCGGCGGCCAGCGTAACACTTTCGCCGCAGCCGCAGGCGCCCGTCTGGTTAGGATTGTTGAAAGTGAAGCTGGAGCCCATCTTGCCTGACTCGAAATCCATGACAGTGCCAAGCAGGTACATGGTGGCCTTTGGATCGACCCAAACGTGGACACCCTTGTCTTGGACATGGTCGTCTCCGGCAATCGGAGCTTCGACATAGTCCATGGTGTAGGACACGCCCGCGCAGCCAGCATTCTTGATGCCGACGCGCAGCCCGACTACGGGCTTCTCTGAATCCTCGATGATCTCGGTGATGCGCTCAGCGGCGGCATCGGTCAGCGACATAATCTGGAACGGCATGGCCCAACTTTCATCGGCGTTTCACGATATATAGGACGAAACGCGTAAAATTACCACCAGTTCAACGCGACTTGAGCTTCCTCGCTCATACGCGAGGCATCCCAGGGCGGGTCAAACACCATGTTGACGGTAACGTCCTGGATCCCTTCGACACCCCGGGCGGCGTTTTCAACCCAGCCTGGCATTTCACCGGCAACGGGACAACCGGGGGCCGTCAATGTCATATCGATTGTCAGGTTGCGATCGTCGTCCAGGTCGACCCGGTAGATCAGGCCCAACTCGTAGATGTCGACCGGAATTTCCGGATCATAGACCGTCTTCAAGGCCCCAATCAGATCGGTCGTGATGCGTTCGACTTCACCTTCGGGCAGAGTTGTGGGCATGCTGGGCGCAATACGGGTGTCCGTTTCGGCTGTGGTCTGGTCGATCTTGGTCTCTTCGGTCATATCAGCCTTCCTCAGGCGAAAAATTTCTGGGCACGCTCAATGCCGTCCACCAGCGCGTCCACGTCGTCCTTGCCGTTATATAGGGCGAACGAGGCGCGACATGTAGAGGTGACGCCAAATCGGCTGAGCAACGGCTGGGCGCAATGGGTGCCCGCACGCACCGCGATGCCATAACGATCGAGGATGGTAGCGATGTCATGGGCATGAGCGCCGGCGATCTCAAAGGAGAAGATGCCGCCTTTGTCCGGCGCTGTGCCGATCAGGCGCAGGGAGTTGATACGGCCCAACTTTTCCTGCGCATAGGTGGCAACATCGTGCTCGTGGGCGGCAATGGCGTCGCGGCCAATGGCCTGCATGTAATCTAGCGCAGCGCCGAGACCCATGGCCTGGACGATTGGCGGCGTGCCGGCTTCGAAACGATGGGGCGGCTCGTTATAGGTGACGCCGTCAAGCGTCACCGTGTCGATCATCTCGCCACCGCCCTGATAGGGCTGCATCTCGGCGAGAAGGTCATACTTGCCATAGAGTACGCCGATGCCGGTGGGTCCGTAGAGCTTGTGGCCAGTCATGACGTAAAAATCGGCGTCGATATCCTGGACGTCCACGCTGGTGTGCACGGCGCCCTGCGAGCCGTCGATTAGCACCGGGATGCCACGAGCGTGCGCGATGTCGATGATCTGCTTGATCGGATTAACCGTGCCCAGCACGTTCGACATATGCGTAACGGCAACGATACGGGTTCGGTCGGTCAATGACGCTTCGAAGCCGGCCATGTCGAGAACGCCATCCCCATCCACACCGATCCACCTGATCACCGCGCCCTTGCGCTCGCGATGAAAATGCCAGGGAACGATATTGGAGTGGTGCTCCATGATCGTGGTGACGATCTCGTCGCCCTCCGCTATGCGCGGGCCGACATAAGAGGAGGCCACCAGGTTGATCGCCTCGGTAGCCGACTTGGTGAAGACGATCTCTTCGACCCGACCGGCGTTGAGGAAGCGGCGGACGCTTTCGCGCCCGGCCTCATAGCCCTCAGTCGCGCGATTGGCCAGCGTATGCAGGCCGCGGTGCACATTTGCGTATTCGTGCCGGAAGGCATGGTCCATGCGGTCCAGCACCTGAAGAGGTTTCTGGGCGGAAGCGCCGCTGTCGAGATAGACAAGCCGTTGGCCGTGGATCTGTTCCGACAGGATCGGAAAATCGGCACGGATTTTTTCGAGGTCGAAAGTCATAGGGGTTCCCCCCCTCCGTAGATTTTGCCGGCCCGGCGGGCCTGGCAACGCTACCCTCCCCCCAATGGGGAAGAGTTGGTTTGTGTGCGTATAGCAGGGCTTACTGGCGGCCCATCAGCCAGCCATCAACGATGCCCTGAAGCGCTTCGTTGAGCTCTTCATCATCGATTGCATCAAAAAGCTCCGCAATGAAGCCGCGCACCAGCATGGTCTCTGCTTCGGCCTTCGGGATGCCTCGGCTCATCAAATAGAACAGGCTGTCCTCATCGATCATGCCGCAGGTCGAACCATGGCCGCAGACCACGTCGTCGGCATAAATCTCGAGCTCCGGCTTGGACAAGATTTCGGCCTCGTCCGACAGCATCAGGCCCTGATGCATGAACTTGGCATCGGTCTTCTGGGCGTCGCGGGCAACAACCAGCTTGCCCTGCACAACGGCCTTGGCGCGGCCGCGCACGATGGACTTGAACAGCGGCTGGGACGAAGTGTGCGGCACCGCGTGCAGCGTTTCCATCGTGATATCGGCGTGCTGACCATCGGACACCAGGTTGAGACCGGTGAGGTCGGCATGGGCCTCGGCACCCGCCATGCGTGGGAACACATGGGTGCGGGCCAGTCCAGCGCCGGCGTGGATCACCAGAGTGCGCAGCTTGGCGCCATCAGCGAGTTGATACTCGTTGGTGGCGAAATGCGACACGGCGCGGGCGCTAAGATCGATGGTGATGTGCGTCGCTACGGCATTCTTGCCCACGGACAGGTAAGTGGCATGGTTGCCCACATGCGCCGCATCCGAGCCGGAGAAGGTTTCGACGATGGTCGCCGACGCGTTGTCCGCAACAAAGACCTTGAGCGCATCAGCGACATGGGCCGCCTCGCCCTCAATCCGGCGTTCGACCTGGATCACCGGATCGACGCTGTTTTCGAGCGTGAGCGTGAGGGCTTCCTTAGCGAGTGCCCCATTGATGTGCACGAGGACGTCGTCACGCGTGGTCAATACGCCGCCATGGGCCTTGCCGACAATTACGCCGGCCGGGGCCGTGGCGGCATTCTGAATCACGCCGTTGGCGATCATCAGGTTGAAGGCGCCGGGGATGCGCAGCGCCGGGGCGCTGGCTTCGTTGGCGGCAGTGGCCAGCGGCGGGATGGCCCGCAGCAGGGTTTTCAGATCGGTATAGTGGTAGCTCTCGACGCGACGGGTCGGCAGGCCGGCCACGGTGATGCGCTCGGCTGTGGCGTCAGCGCCAGCAGCCTTGAGCTGGGCGATCAGAGCGTCCTCGGCCGGGCCGAGGCGAACAGGAAAGTTTGCGCGCATGGTTTAGGCAGCCTCTCCGCCGTAGCTGGCATAACCCTGTGCTTCGAGTTTAAGCGCCAGGTCCTTGTCGCCGCTCTCGACGATCCTGCCGTCCGAGAAGACATGCACCACGTCGGGAACGATGTGGTTGAGGAGACGCTGGTAGTGGGTGATGACGAGCATAGAGCGCTGGCCATCACGCAGAGCGTTGACGCCTTTGGAAACGACCTGCAGCGCGTCGATGTCGAGGCCGGAATCAGTTTCATCGAGCACAGCCAGCGATGGCTTCAGGAGCGCCATCTGCATGATCTCGGCGCGCTTCTTCTCGCCACCCGAGAAACCGACATTGAGCGGACGCTTGAGCATATCGTTGTCGATATTGAGCTGTGTTCCGGCTTCCTTGACGGCACGCATGAAATCGGGAGTGGTCAGCTCTGCTTCGCCACGCGCCTTGCGCTGGGCGTTCAGCGCGGCCTTGAGAAAGGTCATCGTCGCGACGCCCGGGATTTCGATCGGATACTGGAAGGCTAGGAACAAGCCGGCGGCGGCGCGCTCGTCAGGCTCCATCTCGAGGATGTTTTCGCCATTGAGCAGGATTTCGCCCTCGGTGATCTCATAGTCTTCCTTGCCGGCCAGCACGTAGCTCAGGGTCGACTTGCCCGAGCCGTTACGGCCCATGATGGCATGGACTTCGCCGGGCGGGATGATGAGGTTCACACCCTTGAGGATTTCGCGTTCCTCGATACGGGCATGCAGGTTGCGGATTTCAAGAACTGGCGTGGTCATTTTTTCTACCTTCTTCAGTCTGGGCGGCTTTGCTGCCGGCTCGCAGGACTGGTCATCAATTTCATTCAGGCCTTGGCAGGCGTGGGCAATTCCACACTTTCGTATCCGCCCGGTTTCCGGTGATGGACGCGCAAAACACCGTGTTCAGGCAGCTCGACTACATTGGTCTCTGTCTGATTGGCGACGCAGATATATTTCAGGATACCTGTGCCGGTGTTGGTGAGCTGGTGCGCCAGCTCGGCCCGGCCTGCGGGCGCGCCAAGCACATCACCCACACTCACCTTGTGGGATGTATCGCCGAAGCGATAGGTCCCCTCACCTTCCAGGATGACGATGATCTCGTCCTCCAGGTAGTGGACATGGAACGGGAAGGCGGATTCGCCCGGCTGTACCTCGAAATAGCTGGCTCCGAGCATGGTCAGACCCATGGCACGCGTGAAATTGGCACCGTCCGCGCCAATACCAGGACCACGATCGTGCCGCTTGAGTGCCAGGCCGGACAGGGCGATGACAGGTTCGATGCTCTTTTCCATCATCCGACGCTGCCTTCCAGGCTGATCGAAATCAGCTTCTGCGTTTCGACCATGAATTCCATGGGCAAATGCTGAAGCACGTCGCGGACGAAGCCATTGACGATCAGCGCCACAGCCTCCTCTTCCGAGAGGCCCCGCTGCATGCAGTAGAACATCTGGTCGTCGGAAATCTTTGACGTGGTGGCCTCGTGCTCGAAGACAGCCGTGCCGTTGCGGCTCTCGATGTAGGGAACCGTGTGGGCGCCGCATTTGTCGCCGATCAGCAAGCTGTCGCACTGGGTGAAGTTGCGGGCGTTCTTGGCCTTGGCATGAGCGGAGACCTGGCCGCGATAGGTATTGTCCGAGAAGCCGGCCGCAATGCCCTTGGAGATGATGCGGCTGGACGTGTTCTTGCCCAGGTGGATCATCTTGGTGCCGCTATCGACCTGCTGATAGCCGTTGGAAATGGCGATGGAATAGAACTCGCCGCGCGAACCGTCACCGCGCAGGATGCAGCTCGGATACTTCCAGGTGATGGCCGAGCCGGTTTCCACCTGGGTCCAGGAAATGTGCGAGTTCTTGCCACGGCAATCGCCACGCTTGGTGACGAAATTGTAGATGCCGCCCTTGCCGTTCTTGTCGCCCGGATACCAGTTCTGGACGGTCGAGTACTTGATTTCGGCGTTATCGAGGGCAACCAGTTCCACCACGGCGGCGTGCAACTGGTGCTCGTCGCGCATCGGGGCGGTGCAGCCTTCGAGATAGGAGACGTAAGAATCGTCATCGGCGATGATCAGCGTGCGCTCGAACTGACCCGTCTTCTTTTCATTGATCCGGAAATAGGTCGACAGCTCCATCGGGCAACGAACGCCCTTCGGGATGTAGACGAAGGACCCATCGGTGAAGACGGCGCAGTTGAGCGTGGCGTAATAATTGTCCGAGACCGGCACGACGGAGCCCAGATACTGCTTGACCAGATCGGGATACTCACGAATGGCGTCGGAGATCGAGCAGAAGATGATGCCCTGCTTGGCCAGTTCCTCGCGGAAGGTGGTCACCACGGAGACTGAGTCAAAGACCGCATCAACAGCGACATTGGCGCCAAAGGGCGTACCAACGGATTCAGCGGCGCCCTCGACACCAGCCAGAATGGCCTGCTCCTTGAGCGGAATACCCAGCTTTTCGTAGGTACGAAGCAGTTCAGGATCGACTTCGTCCAGGCTCTTGGGGCCCTTGAACGATTTCGGCGCCGCGTAATAGCTGATCGCCTGGAAATCAATCTTGGGATAGTGGACCTTGGCCCAGTTTGGCTCTTCCATGGTCTGCCAGCGGCGGAAGGCCTCAAGGCGCCATTCCAGCATCCATTCCGGCTCGTCCTTTTTGGCCGAAATGAAGCGGATCGTGTCTTCCGTCAGCCCGGCAGGGGCGACGTCAGACTCGATATCTGTTTCGAAGCCGTATTTGTATTTGTCGACGTCGAGCGCCAGCACCTGTTCGACCGTTTCGCGGTCGATTTCTTCCTTGAGGGTCGGAATGTTGTAGTCCGCCATGCGGCTTCTCCTTCAATGTCCCTCGGCGGTTCAAGGCCGCCGCGAACGAATAGTCAGTTTGGCGTCTATGCCGCTTTTCCATCCCGCCGCTGGCGTGACAGAAGGGTTTCAAATCCGGCCAGAAACGCTTCCGCGTCTGCCCTGGTCGAGTTCCAGCCGAAGCTGACGCGCAAAGCGCAATTGGCAAGAGCCTTGGGCACGCCCATGGCGGCCAGCACGTGGCTGGCGCCCACCTTGCCCGAAGAGCAGGCCGAGCCCGAGGACACCGACAAACCCATCAGGTCCAGCGCCATCATTGCCGTGGCATTGTTGAGCCCCGGTACGGCAAAATTGGTAACATTGCCGATACGTGTCGCTCGCCTTCCGAAGATCACCACATCAGGCGCGATGGCACCCAATCCGGCCTCAACGCTCTGCGTCAGGGCGGACATCGCCTCGGCATCGTATTGCGAGGTTGCCGCCGCCGCCCCGAACGCTGCGATCAGCGCCGCCGACTCTGTCCCACCGCGGCGGCCCTGTTCCTGGCCGCCACCGGGAATGAGCCGCACCGTATCTGCATGCGACTTGACCAGCAGAGCGCCGATGCCAGCGGGGGCGCCGATCTTGTGGCCACTGATAGCCATCATATCGGGTGCCGAGGCCGCAAAATCCAGTGGCAGCTTGGCCAGAGCCTGCACGGCATCGACGAAAAGCGTGTGCCGTGTCGGACCCACCAGGGCATTTATGCGCTCAATGGGCTGGACGACGCCCGTCTCATTGTTGACCCAGTGGACGGCCACCAGCAGCGTCACACCCTGCTCGTCCGCCTGTCGCAACAATGATGACAGTTGATCGAGATCAATGCGTCCTTCTGCATCCAGGGCGATTGTCCACAAAGGCAGGCCCGTGGCTGCTGCTGCTTTCAAAGTGGCAGCGTGTTCTCCCGCACTCAGAGCGATGGCACCTGCCGAAAACTGCGTAGCGCCGCCGATAAGGGCTTGCGTAATGGCTTCGGTGGCCGAGCCGGTAAACACGACCTGTTTTGGCTCTGCGCCGGCCAGGGTCGCAACCTGCTGGCGCCCGGTCTCAACCAGGTTGCGCAACGCACGGCCATGGGCATGCACCGAGGAGGGATTGCCGGTCAATTCAAGCGCAGCAAGCATCGCCTCCCGCGCCTCGGGGCGAAGCGGGGCAGATGCATTGTGATCGAGATATGTGGCCGCTCTCGTCATTGCGCTTTCCGGACGCATGTGCGTCCCATATAGCTTCCATGCCTGTCGCGAGACGCTCCTGACGTCCTCGCACTCAAACACTTCTTGAAATTTTACGCCCAACTTCATTACAAGGGGCGCTCCAGGGGGCCGGTTACCGGCCCAAAACCGAGTTTCGAATAATTCTAAACTGGTGTTTCGAACCCATGTTTTAGGGAGCGCTCCGCGCTTAGTCAAGCCGCGCGTTGCCTTTCCGGCAAGGGCCCGAAACCTCAATAGGACAGAGCCAGAAAAGGCCGAACAATCTTATGCCAGAAGTGATCTTCAACGGCCCCGAGGGGCGTCTGGAAGGCCGGTATCAGCCAGGCAAGGAACCCAATGCTCCTGTAGCGATCGTGTTGCACCCGCATCCGCAATTCGGCGGGACGATGAACAACCAGATCGTCTACAATCTGTTCTATATGTTTGCCGAGCGTGGCTTTTCCGTCCTCCGTTTCAATTCGCGCGGTGTCGGCCGGTCGCAGGGTGTGTTCGACCACGGCATCGGCGAATTGTCGGATGCGGCCGCCGCGCTCGATTGGCTGCAGATCATCAACCGCGAGTCGCGCGGCTGCTGGATCGCCGGCTTCTCCTTCGGCGCCTGGATCGGCATGCAATTGCTGATGCGCCGCCCGGAAGTGGAAGGCTTCATCTCGGTGTCGCCTCCAGAGAACCTTTACGACTTCTCGTTCCTTGCCCCCTGCCCGTCCTCTGGCCTGATCATCCATGGCGACAAGGACCGCGTAGCCCCGCCCACTTCGGTGCAGAAGCTGGTGGACAAGCTCAAGACACAGAAGGGCATCACCATCGAACAGCAGATCGTGGAAGGGGCAAACCACTTCTACGAAGGCAAGATCGATGAATTGACCACGCGTTGCGCCGAATATCTCGACCGTCGCCGTCAGGAGATCGCGGACGGCGGCGGGCGCTAGTAGAGAAGAGCGCATAGGGCGATTGAAACCGCCACGGCTGGCCTGGCGCGTAAAGCGAAAGGCCTCCGTTTCCCTAGCGGTGGTCTTTCAACGGAGGTTCCCGCGGGTGCGGGACCAGACCCTCTGTTGGGGACGACCTTTGGATCGCATCAAAATGACCGAATTTAAGTCCGAATTCCTGCGCACGCTTTCCGAGCGTGGCTTCATTCACCAGACCTCCGACGATGGCGGGCTGGATCACCTTTTTGCTACTGAAAAAGTCACCGCCTATATCGGCTTTGACCCAACGGCCGCCTCGCTACACGTAGGCAGTCTGATCCAGATCATGATGCTGCACTGGCTGGAAAAAACCGGCCATCGCGCCGTTGCCCTTATGGGTGGCGGCACGGGCATGGTGGGCGACCCGTCCTTCAAGGACGAAGCCCGCAAGCTGATGACGCCGGAAATGATCCAGGCCAATATCGACAGCATCAAGCAGGTGTTTGCCAACTACCTCGACTTCAGCGATGGCAAATCGCTGATGCTCAACAATGCCGAGTGGCTGATGCCGCTCAACTACCTGGAATTCCTGCGCGACGTTGGCCAGCATTTCTCGGTCAACCGCATGCTGAGTTTCGACTCGGTCAAGCAGCGGTTGGATCGTGAGCAGTCGCTCTCTTTCCTCGAATTCAACTACATGATTCTACAGGCCTATGACTTCGTGGAGTTGAACAAGCGCTACGGGGTGAGGCTGCAGATGGGCGGCTCGGATCAGTGGGGCAATATCGTCAACGGTATCGACCTAGGGCATCGTCTGGGGACGCCACAGCTCTATGCTCTGACCTCGCCGCTTTTGACCACTGCTTCGGGTGCCAAAATGGGCAAGTCGCTCAATGGCGCCATCTGGCTCAATGCCGACATGCTCTCGGCCTATGACTTCTGGCAATACTGGCGGAACACCGAGGACGCAGACGTAGAGCGCTTCCTCAAACTCTACACGACGCTGCCGCTCGATGAGATCGCCCGTGTTGTGGCAGGTGATATCAACGAAGCCAAGAAGCGCCTTGCGACGGAAGTCACCGCTATGCTGCGTGGCCGTGAGGCTGCGGAAGGTGCTGCAGAGACCGCGCGCGCTACCTTCGAGACCGGCAAGCTGGACCTGTCCCTGCCGACAGCTGAAACCACTCACGCCGAACTTGCCGCCGGTATTGGCGTGCTCAATGCCCTGGTGAAGGTGGGGCTTGCTGCCTCGAACGGAGAAGCGCGGCGCCATGTTGCCTCAGGCGCTGTGCGCGTCAATGACGCGGTCATCGACGACGACAAGCTCACCTTGAGCGAGAACGCCCTGCTCGACGAGGGCGTCATAAAGCTCTCAATCGGCAAGAAGCGGCACGCACTGCTCAAGCCGGTGTAACCGTCCCTTCGGGTGCGATGGATTGAGGGCGCTCCCAAAGGGGCGCCCTTTTCTATTCCGCAGGTGGCAGTTCGCGGGCCCGGAACTCAAACATTTCGCGGAAGATGCCCGGCGCCAGGATGGAGAGCGGATTGACGAGGAATTGCGGGTCCTCAAGGGGCCCTCGCACGGCAAAAGTGACGCCCACCAACCCCTCGCCATCGCGACCACCCAGCAGCGGTCCAAGAATGGGCAACTGCTGGAAAATGTTGTTCAGCCCAAACAGCGGTACATAGGTACCGCTGAGGTCATAGCTGCGCCGATCGGTATAGATGAAGCCGCGCAGCGTACCGCCAACGGTATCGCCGGCCAGCACGGCATCCGTAACCTCCACGCGATCGCTGCTGCGGACGAAATTCACCTCTCCGGCCCGGAAATCGAGCCGGTTGCTGGCCGAAATGGCCGCGCGCGAGTCCGAGTGGTTACCCAAAATCTCGACGACATTGTTCTCATCGACAATCGCAAAATTGCGCAGAACCAGCTGGCCGGATTCCCGGTCGAGCTGGCGATTTGTCGTCATGACCAGACTGCCCGACCCACCGGCGAGCTGTGAATAGATCCCCAGCAATCGCAACACCGTGCCCGCGTCATTGAAGGCCATTGAGAGCGTGCGGCCATTTGGTGCCGGATTGGTGGTGATGGAAACAGCATTGCCTTCACCGAACTGGGTTGTGAGGTTGACGCGGCTGAGGTTCCCTCCGCGCAGGACCAGGTCGAGATCGAGGTTGAAGGCTGTCGTTGCGTAGTAGCCGATGGCCCGGTCCAGTTCGACATCCAGTACGATCGTCTGGTCGAACTGCGTGGATTGCACACCGCCGCTTCCCTGCCCAAGGCTGAAGAAGCGGCTGAGCACGGGCTTGAGGTCGAGCTGACGCCCCCGGATCCGCACCGAAAAGCCGCCATCCACAGGCGTCAGATCCACCGTGGCGCTATCGCCCTCGCTCAGGGCGAAACTGGTGAAATTGGCAGCCACCAAGCCTTCGGTTGCATGATAGTCCAAAAGGCCGTTGAGGCGCACTGTGCCGAAGGTCAGCGCGATATCCTCGAGATGGGTCACGTCACCGTCGGGCCGGACAATGGCCGTCAGAAGGCCCGGCGTGCCGGCGGATTTGGCAATGCCCAGGTCGCGGATGTTGAGGCTTGCACGCTCAAGATCAACCGTCATTTGTAGCGCGCCCTCGGCCAGTGGCTGTGCAACGAAGCGCACCTGTCCCCCTAGGAACTCTGACGCATCGAAGCCGAAAGCGGCGAGATCGGCCACATCGATTGTGGAGCCCAGCCTGACCACAGGATCGGTCGCCGGCGTTCCTTCAATGGAAATCTCCGCCGGCATGCCGTCGACCTCGGCCGTACCGCCGAGCTGGTAATTGTCCTGGGATGCGGAAAAGGCCAGCTGTCCATCGGAAATCAGTCGCCCTTCGAGTGGCTGGCTGCTCGCAAAGTTCGCGATGGTGCCATTGACGACATAGTCGATGTCCATGTCCCGTCCGGCCTCCTCGTCACCCAGGGCAATGGTCGCCACCAGCCCAAGATCGACGGCCCCGGTGATGCTGGTCAGATCTATGGGAAGCTCGAACGCGGTCAGCGCATCGGGCTGCTGCTGTTCGACCAGCGCCAGCAGGGCAGGTATCGGCGCCGCCAAATCACCGGATATCTCGATGATGCTCTCGCCCGGAACAGTATTGTCCATGACAAGGGCCGGATTGGAGACGTCTATGGTGCCTGCCTGGGTCTGAAGCGTTCCGCCGCCACCAGATATGGACATATTGGCGTCATCCAGCCGCAGCCGTGTCTCGCCGTTTATGAGTATGGGAGACATTTCCGGCGTTGGCTTGATGGCGACCCCTTCCCCGACAACATCGATCTGCATGCTGTCAGGCGGAATAGGCACGTCCTCGTCGCCGATGGCTAAGGTTCCGACCGGAAAGTTGAAACGCATGCGGGCGTTCTTGACGCGTCCCTCGGTGACATTGGCCACGAACCAGTCCCGGCTCTCCCGAGACATGATGTAAGGCCACAGGCGCTTGAAATCGTCCGCCGATACCCCCTGCCCGGCTATGGTCATGTCGAGCCCCATGCCGGCCTGCAGCATATCGATGCGTCCGGCGGTTTCCACGGTCGCACCCTGCTTGCTCGCCGTCAGCCGATCAATGCCAAGCGCGCCGTAAAGAGGCGCAGACCACCCTGAAAATTCGACCAGTTCAAACGGCGTTTCAGGGGCGTCCATGTCGTCTGGATGGATCACGACGTCCGTCGCTGTCAGCGACATGCCAATGGTCGGACCGAAGGTCCGATCAAGGCCAAGCGCAAAGACACCAGATACCTTTGCCGAAGATTGCCCGATCTGCAGAGCCCCTTCGGCCAGGCGGAACTGACCAAGCTCGGGCTGCCAGGTCACATCCAGGATTGAACTGGCAACAGGGAAATAGTCATCGGCCAGGCGCAGATCGAGACCGGCGAGGTCGAGCTTGAAGGCGCCGCCGGACAGTTTCCCCTCGTCGGCAGTAAAGGTCACATCTATGGAAATGGACCCGGTGCCGCGCATTGCGGCCATACTGTCGCGATCGTCGATGAAGGGGACGAATGCCGAGAAATCGAGGTTGATCATATCGGCCTGCAAACGGCGGACGCCGTCGGGGTCGACTGACCGCTCAACGCTTCCGGTCACCGTCTGGCCACCAATGCGGGCGCTGAACTCGCCGGTTACACGCTCTTCGCCGGGCACGGGGCCGATTTCGAGCGAGACGGCTTCGAACTGCCGGAACAGGCCATAGATCGGGTCAGCCATGTCGATCAGGCCGTTGCGAACGACTAGTCTTGAGAACCGTCCCTGGGCGGTCTGTTCCACTAGATCCGCGATGGCAACTTCACTGGCCTCCAGATTGTAGATCAGCCAGTCATTATCCGAGCGCATCGGCGGCGCCGTGCCCTGGTCGAACGAAATCCCCTCGGACGCGATGGCTATGGCGGGGAAGGTATCGGCCCCCTCCAGCACCCGCACTGTCGGCGGGCCGCCATCGGCGCTTTCTTCAATTTCCAGCGTTCCAGGCCTTGGACCGTAGAGGTCCTGCACGATCTGCACATGTGGCCCGACAATAGTGATTGTCGTGCCGGGCTGCCCGAACAGGGCTCGCGCTGGCGAGAACCCCACTTCCAAAGCATCCATCTGGACGCGCGCGCCGCTCTTGCTGTCGGTGTAGGACACCGGCGAAAACCGGATAACAGGCCAGACACCGCCTTCCAGGGCCAGGGCCATATCACCCATCTGCAGATCGGCCGTATCGGGCACGAAATTCTGCACAAAGCTGCGTATAGCCTGGCCTGTGAAGGGCACTCGGATTGGTGTGATCAACATGATCACATAGAGAACGAGCAGGATCAGGCTCGGGATGCCGAGGACCCAGATGGCGATACGACGCGCTCGGCCCCATCGAGACGGTCGAGCCGACAAAGCTGGTGGCGCCTGGGTAGGCGGTTCTGTGCCTGTTGCCTGGATCACTGCCACCACGTCATAGATCGGCCGGTTCCCCTCCAACCGCGAACAGAATCATCCGCCTCAGGCGGTGCATTGATTGATGATACCGGCTGGAATGTGGCGCCGACACCCTCTATTCAGGCAGCAGCACAGGATAGGCCATGACACATCTCAATCCCGGCGCCGCCATTCCCGATTTTTCCCTCGCCTGCGACACCGGCGAAACCGTGACGCCAGCAACACTGCTGGGCAGGCCGGCCGTCATTTACTTCTATCCAGAGGACGACTCGGGCGGTTGCGTGGACGAGAATGTCGAGTTTTCCGCTCTCCTGGCCGAATTTGTAGACCGAGGCGCCGATCTCATCGGGGTTTCGCCTGACGACCTGGCAAGCCATGCCAGGTTCCGCGCCAAGTACAATCTGCTGCCCAAGCTGGGCGCAGATCCGGACCGCACGATGATCGAGGCTTTTGGGCTCTGGCAGCTCAAGAAGCTCTATGGCCGCGAGTTCATGGGGCTCATCCGCACCAGCTTCATTATTGATGCTAACGGCAAAATCGGGCGCATTATCAGGGCTACGCGCATCAAAGGACATGCTGCAAAGATGCTGTCGGCACTGGACGAAATGCTCGCCGCAAATGGGCAATAGGCCAGACTTTCGCCTTTCTTAACCAAACCCAGCCATAGTTCACTAACCATGTTGGGTGCGTGTGGGGGTGGTTGTGTTGCGTCAGTCTGCCAGTTTTAGAGCCGATGGTCCGCAGGAGCGGCGCGGCATCCACCCCGCCATCTTCTACACGATCTTTGCTCTTCTGCTTTCCGGCAACGCCTTGCAGGGAACAGCCCTGCTCATGGCGCCAGACATTGCAAGGCTGTTGGGCGGACAGAACGAACTTGTCATCACGGCCTACGAAGATCGGCTGGCGCAGATGCGGGTAGAAATAGACCGACTGCACTCCCGCAACTACGCACAGGCCGGCGATATCAACCTGCAGCTTCAGGAATTGTCGGCACAACAGGAAACCCTGCTGGAGCAACATCAGCTTGTCAAAGCGCTCGTGACGAAGGCGGACGAGCTGGGTCTGGCGTCTGTGTCGATGCCAGCCAGCGCAGTTCTTCCTGAACTGGCGACCCGGAACGGCAATCCGGATGTGGCAGCGACTTCAGCGTCCGTCCTGCAAATGATGGACGAAACGCAGGAGGCCATGAGCGGCATTGCCAGCGCGGCGACGGAGCGGACTGCGAGCATCGTTGGGGAGCTGTCCAGACTTGGTATCAGGGTCAACTTGCCCGACACGGAACTGAACGGCATTGGCGGTCCGCTGCTGGCATCGCTGGATGGCGCGGAGCAGGTTTCGCCCATTCTGGAAGACGCCAATGCTGTTATGAGCGCGCTGATGCGCTTCAAGGCCGCCCGGGATAGTCTGGAGCTTGCGCCGGTACACATGCCGATTGTTGGGAACTTTCGCCAAAGCTCGGGCTACGGCAATCGCAAGGACCCGTTTACCGGTGGGCGGGCTTTCCATTCGGGTCTGGACTTTGCAGCCCCCTCTGGGACAGCAGTGCTCAGCGCCGCCAGTGGGGTAGTGAGTTTCGTCGGCGAACGCTCCGGCTACGGCAAGGTTGTCGAGGTCGAGCACGGCAACGGCCTGGTGACCCGCTACGCCCATTTGAGTGCCTATTTGTCCCGAAAAGGGCAGCAGGTGCAGATCGGAACACCGATTGCCAAGGTTGGCTCGACCGGACGGTCAACGGGGCCGCACCTGCATTTTGAGGTACGCCGGGCAGACGAACCCCTGGACCCCAAGTCTTTTCTCGATACCGGAAAGCGCCTCTTGGCCATGCTCAACTAGAATAGCAAAAGGCCCCAAACGATTGTCCGGGGCCTTTCTTATTCTCTCAGGTCAGTCTTCAGCAGCGACGTCGGTCGCGACGCCCACGCGCTGGGCGAGAGCTGCTTCCATGAATTCGTCCAGGCCACCGTCGAGAACGACGGAGGGCTGGCCACTCTCAACGCCAGTGCGCAAATCCTTGACCATCTGGTAGGGCTGCAGAACGTACGAGCGAATCTGGTGGCCCCAGCCGATATCGGTCTTGCTGGCGGCCTGGGCATTGGCTGCCTCTTCGCGCTTCTGCAGCTCCATTTCATAGAGCCGGGCCTTGAGCATGTTCATAGCCGTGGCGCGATTCTTGTGCTGGCTGCGTTCCTGCTGGCACGCCACGATGATCCCGGTGGGTACGTGGGTGATGCGGATGGCCGAGTCAGTGGTGTTGACGTGCTGACCGCCGGCACCGGAGGCGCGATAGGTATCGACCTTGAGGTCGGCTTCGCGAATTTCGATGTCGATGTTGTCGTCCACCACAGGGTAAACCCAGACGCTGGAGAAGCTGGTGTGCCGGCGCGCGGCCGAATCATATGGACTGATCCGCACCAGACGATGCACGCCGCTTTCGGTCTTCATCCAGCCATAGGCATTGTGACCCTTGATCATGATGGTCGCGGACTTGATGCCCGCTTCTTCACCATCGTGCATTTCGATGGTTTCGACCTTCATTTTCCGACGTTCAGCCCAGCGCGTGTACATGCGCAAAAGCATGTTCGCCCAGTCCTGGCTCTCGGTGCCGCCGGCGCCTGAGTGGATTTCGACATAGCAGTCATTGCCGTCGACTTCTCCCGAGAGCAGGGTTTCGATCTGGGTTCGCCGCGCCGTCTGCATCAGTTCGATCAGGGCGTTCTCGGCATCGCGCACGATTTCTTCGTCGCCCTCGGCCTCGCCCAGTTCGATCAATTCGCTATTGTCCCGGATGCCGGCTTCGAGCTCGTGCACCGTCTTGACGGCAACATCGAGTTCGTCGCGTTCGCGCATCGTAATGCGCGCCTTTTCGGGCTCATTCCAGAATTCGGGAGATTCGGTTTGCGCCGTTAGCGCGTCGAGCCGGAGTTGAGCTGTATCCCAGTCAAAGATGCCTCCTCAGCAGGGTCAGAACCTGCTCGATTTCGGCGACGGTCTTTTCGATTTCCGTGCGCATTGGTCTTCCTTTTTGTGTGGGGCTCCGTTTAGCGAAACGCCACTCCTGGATCAACCCATGCGACGAGCGCGCTTGGCGAAGCGCTTGATTGCGGCTTCCCTTTTGAGGCGGGAAAGCCGGGTCAGGAAGAAAATACCGTTGACCTGGTCGATCTCGTGCTGAGCGACCCGGGCCGGAAAGCCGGACAGTTCCAGCTCGGACAAGGCGCCGGTTTCGTCCTCAAATGCGATGTGGGCGCATTCGGACCGCAAGATTTCGACCTCGATGCCCGGCATGGAAACCGAGCCCTCCTTGCCCAGTACTGAAACACCTGATGTCGCGATAATCCTTGGATTATAGAGGACGCGATAGTCGCGAGTAACAGGGTCCGCGAGACTGATGACCACAACCGGCGCCACCCCTCCCATATGTACCGCAGCCAAACCATAAGCGTTCGCGCTCGTTACGGCATTGAGCAGGTCCCGTCCAACCGCCAACAGATCCGGCGTGACTGGAGCATGCGATGCAACAGCCTGAAATCGATCATCTGGATAAACTATGAAGGGATCAGCGCCGTTGTTCATGGCAGCATTCACCTTCGTTCATCTTGCATGTCCTGGCCCCTGCTGGTACTTCGAACACTGGCTGGTCCCGTAGCTCAGCAGGATAGAGCACAGGATTCCTAATCCTGGGGTCGTGGGTTCGAATCCCGCCGGGATCACCAGCTAACCCCTTGAAATCGTTAAAGTCAACGCCCGCCCCTACTGGGGAGACCTTTCGACTGGGGCGACTTTGGGGCGACCTGCCAAAAGTCAGCCCGGGATTGCGTCAGCGAATCCTTGATGGGTGTACTCGTTTCGTTCATGCGCCTCTCCCCTGCAATCATAACCGTCATGTCCTGCAACAGCATGCCGCAATTCCCTTCACGGGCGCGATGTTCCGTTGCGCTGGCGAACCGCACGCGCCTGCAACTGGTCGCCGGCCTCGCCAAACGACCAGCCAGGGTGAATGAACTGGCCGGACCTATGGCATGTCGGCCATTGCTATATCGAAGCACCTGGTGGTGCTCGAGAAGGCGGGGATTGTTCAGCGTCAGCGCGAAGAAAACGTTCAGAACTGCGTCTTGAACGCACCTGTGCTGAGCGGCGTGGAGAGCCGGATCGGCGCCTACCGCCACTACTGGTCGGGCCAGTTTGATGGCCTCGCCAAATTTGTGGACACCCAGGGTCGGGGCAACTTTTGGTGCTTCGCAGAGACAACAGCCTCTTTGACGGCATCTACACGTCGAACCTCTAGGTCTGCCGCACACTCAACTGGAAACGGAAGGCTACTGCCCCCTCCCACCACATCGGAAAATTAGTGCCCCATTTGTTGTTGTAGAGATTGAAGCGAACGCCTTGGCTCCAGTCCGGCGGGTCGGGCTGGAAGGGCATAAAGGCATGAGACCGAGCACAAACCAGGGCGGCATCCAGCGGAAGGATGTTGAGCGCGAACTCGTCGCTGACCAGCGCTACCTCCTCGACGGCCTGCAACTGTCCGCCGCCGCGCCGCACCTCATCGCCGGCCCTGTGCCATAGCCCCATCTTCTTGAGTTTTGTGGTCTTGAGCTTCGCCGGTGAGAGATGCAGAAATCCGCCCTCTGGCATGCGGTTGGCAGGCTTGCCGCACAGCATCAAAGTGAGTTCCACGCGATCTTTGCTGAGCCCCCGGATTGATAGCTCGCAAACGTCGGGGGCGCCCAGCTCTGAACTTGCATCCGGAGGCATGGCAATGACCGCGCGCCGCCCCTCGATAATCCCACCCAACCTTGGTTCAAAAACTGCGGTGCGCGCCCGCCGTGCACTAGCCAGGCCGGGTTTGTCGTGGTCCAGGACAGCCCAGACCTCATGATGCTGAAGATAGCTGTCCAGATGCTTCTGCAGCTCAAAACTGTCATAACTTTCATGGCGGTAGCCCATCAGCGACCCGTTCTGCCCCTCCAGGGACGCCCCTTCTGGTGTCGTCAAGGAGCACAGGTCGCCATTTTCTGTATTCAGAACGGCCGTCCAGCCATTGTCGGCAATCAAGGTACCGGGAACAGGCACACCTCGGGTGGCCAAATTGAGTTCGTCGAGCGCCTGCTCGGCATTTTGCCGATCATGGGTATCCAGTTGGGCGACGGCCTGGTCGAGATAGTCACGCTGCTCGACCCATGACTTCTCCACATAGGCAAAGCGATAGTCATTCTTGCGTGCCGCTTCGAAAGCTTGGCGATCCCAAGCCGCTTCGTCGCGAAGGTAGGTCTTGATGTCAACGCCCCAGGTGTGTTCGGCGACCATGCACAGGCCGCGACCGAAGGCCCGACGCCTGTCGCTGATGGAATCGAACCCGTCGTAGATGCGCTGCAGCGCGCGATAGCGGGCCAGTTTTACCGGATCGCTGGCCGCGCCGTGGATCCAGCTATCGCCAATTTCCTGGGTGACGACCGGAAAGTCATCCTTGCGCGCCCACATCGCGGCACCGAAATTGTCCAATGTCGATGCCGCAATCATGGCTCCGGGGTATTCGGTGCGCAATTGCCTCACCACCTCGACCGTCTGACCAACGCTTTGTGGTCCTATATTGTCGTTGGTGTGGGCGAAGCTGAGCCCGACATCATCGCCCGCGGGGAATTCGGTGGCGCCATATGAGCCTTGGTACATCACCACAACCTCTTCGCCTCCCGGCGCCTGCCAGCGGAAAATCGGCGGCACATCGGGCACGGGGCTTGCTGTGTTGACACCAAGATGCAGGAACCGGATTCCGACTTTTGCCAGCAAAGGCACGATACCCAGCGTGTGACCGGGTACGTCCGTCATCTTTGCCGCCGTCGTTGTTCGCCCAAATCGCTTGTCGAGTTCCTGGGCATAGCTCAAGCCCGCACGGAAGACAGCGGGCGACATCAATTCGCTATGGGTGGTGAAGGGCAGGCCATGCCAAGTGATCAACCCCCGTTCGATCGCCTGCTCCAACCGTTGCACCCGCTCGGGCGCCTGCGAGTTGAGGTGGTCCCAGATCAACCAGGCGCCGGTGGTCCAAATAAACTCCGGCTGCTCGGGGTTCTCGGCGAAGAAATGCTCTCCCGTTGCAATTGCCTGCGGAATGAATTGGTCGTGATATTGCTGGCGCACCTTGGCCGCGTGGTCGGTGAACCCAATGTCGAGATGGGTCTTGAAGACCAAGTGGATGCTCTTTTCAGTCATGCGCATTCTCAGCCGACGGTGCCGCGCACAACAAGGCGTGTGCTCAAGGTTTCTTCCAATCCGGGAGCTTCAGGCTCGTTGAGCCGGCGCAAGATCAGCCGCACCAACGCCCTGACGCGCGCATCGAGGT